>Ga0208898_1001706_pt1 | contig 14181 bp, 16 predicted proteins | sample VirMetDEL_Mar_4_FD_184513 | JGI IMG/M metagenome (GOLD analysis project Ga0208898, IMG submission 184513) | Aqueous microbial communities from the Delaware River and Bay under freshwater to marine salinity gradient to study organic matter... | ecosystem: Environmental > Aquatic > Marine >...
TATTAAAGTCATACGAAAATTTGGCTGCGCAGGAAGCCGTTCGTATATTTACAGGGTAAGGTTGCGAGCGAGTCAAGACCGATCATTTAAATTAATTAGTTATGGAAGATTTGATGTTCCAAGCCCAACAAAAAGATGTTCAATTTTTGAATGACGAGCAGATCCGTGAGGTTTGCCCGGTTGCTTTTAGTGAGAAAGCAAGTAATGAAGTGAGTGAACATTATACTCACATCCCAACTAACCGTGTTATTAATGATATGCGTGAATTAGGTTGGGGAGTAATTGAAGCCAAGCAGGTTTCAGCTCGTAAAAAAGCTACTCAAGGATTTCAAAAACACATGCTTGTTTTCCGTCACCCAGATTTGATGGTTGAAGGAAAAGATGGTGATAATGTTTGGCCTCAAATCATCATGACTAATTCTCATGATGGTAAAAATTCATTCACGTTCCAAGCAGGCATGTACCGATTTGTTTGTTCAAATGGATTGGTAATTGCCGATGAGGAATTTGGTTCAATGAAAATTCGCCACATGGGTTATGATTTTGAAACATTGCGTGAAACAATTAATGAAATGGTTGAAAAATTACCATTGACAGTTGAAAGCATGAATCGATTTAAAAATACAGAATTGACACAAAATCAAAAATATGATTTGGCTCGTAAAGCCCTTGAAACTCGATTCAAGATTCAAGAAAACCAGAAAGTTGATCAGGTTTATAAGATTGACTTGGATGCATTCCTTACTCCAGTTCGCAAAGAGGATGAAGGAAATGATTTGTGGAGTGTGTTTAATCTCGTACAAGAGCGTGTAGTTACAGGAGATTTTGATTATGTTTCCGGTGTTAAGATGCGTAAAGCTCGTGAGATTAAGAACTTTAAGCAAGATTTAGATGTAAACCAAAAGCTCTTTGAGGTAGCGAAAGAATTCGCAGCATAAGAGCACTGCCATGTTGTTTGAGGGGGGAGGAAGAAAACCTCCCCCCAATTTCAATAATATTTACACAATGCCCCTTAATAAAAACCCTTATACTATGCGTACTAAAGATGTAGTTGAAATGATTTTATCAAAAGCTGATGATTATCAGCTAAGAAGTGAGGTTAGGTCTGAAGCAATGGCTATTTTAAGGGAAAACCCTAACATTGACACAGGATCAGCTTATTTAATGGCTGCTATCGAATGGGATGTAGCATGAAAAATTATTGGACTTATAATACCACTATTGGTAATCTAGAAGTTAACTATATTTATGTCCGACATGGACATTAACAAAATATTTGGGGCTTTTAATTCTGAGAGTGGAGATAATGACTTCCCTATGCCTAAGTTTATTAAGGATATGGAAGATAATCACCCTAGATATTATCTAGGAATGTTTTCTAAACTTATCAATAACCACCTTAATTATCAACAAGGATTAATCCAAATGTTTCAAGCTGCTGATCCTAAACTTAACATAGAGGATATTAAAGCAGCAGGTGAAAATATGTTGTATAATAGAGCTTGGGATTATATCTCCCAGTTCAATATAGAAGATAAGTATTGTGAGGAAATTCTTAAAAAAGAGGGTTCTTCTAAATTAGAATATGCTATTATTTCTTCAATAACTTATTTTGAAAAAGAGGAAGAATATGAAAAGTGTGCTTTTCTTAAAAAACTCCTTGATTTTCTAGATTCTCGTTCGTAACTTCAAATTAAATTTATGTAAAAATGTATTTTAGAGACCACATTACCAAAAAACTCGAAAACCTCGAGGCAAAGTTAAAGCACATCGAATTCCACACTACACGAGGAAATAAAGATGAGATTATTAAAACAAAGACTCAGTGTGAAGATTTAGTTGAGGAGATTAAGGCAGCAATTCAACGTGAGCCCATGACTTCTAACGAACAAAACCGATACTAATGCTTACAGCCGAACAAATTCAATCCAATTGGGAAGAATTCTGCAAGAATATTACCGAGCACATTACAGGTGATAGAAAGAATAAACTTATTGCATTCTATAAAAAATATGAGGACCGCATCATGATGATGCCTGCTGCCCATAAAAAAGAATATCACAATGCCTTCCCAGGTGGTTATGTTGAACACGTAAATCGAGTTGTCCGTTGTGCTCTTAAGCAAGCCAAATTGTGGGAAGAAGAAGGGGCAGACATGTCTACCTTCACTACAGAAGAACTCGTATTCTCTGCTATTAATCACGATTTGGGTAAAATGGGTAGTGAAGAACATGAATCTTATATTCCTCAAACAGATAAATGGAGAAAGGATAAATTAGGGGAAGATTATATGTTCAATAAACAAGTCCCATTTGCTTCAGTCCCCGATCGAGGTTTATTTATGCTTCAATCTCATGGTGTTCAATATTCATTTAATGAGATGCTAGCAATCCAAACTCATGACGGTTTGTATGATGAAGCAAACAAAAAGTATCTTCACGCTTTTATGCCCGAACAAAAGCCACGCACTTCACTTCCATTTATTCTTCATCAGGCGGATTTAATGGCAGCTCGTATTGAATTTGAGCATGAATGGTTACCTAAGTTTAAAAATTCCGTGCCTACCCAGGAAGAGAATTTTACATTGACGAAAGAAACAAAAAAATCGACAAAAGATAAAGCACTTTCACAACTTGAAAGTAAAGGACTTAAAGATTTATTTGACAAATTATAATGGAAATAATTATTATAAGCATATTAGGTGTATTGGTTGTAGCCCTCGGGTTTACAACCTTTAACCTTCTCCGTAAAAACGAAAAACAAGAAGATATTCTTGCTAGTTATATAACCTATCTCGATCAATTTAGTAGAATAATAGAACTCTCAGACGAAAGACTTAAAAAAATTGATGAACGAGGAATTTTTAAGAGCGATGATGAGATAGGGTTCATGTATGAACAAATCAAAGAACTTCAGAGAGTTCTATCCAACTTTAGGGTAGAAAAATTATGAGCGAACCAGTAAAAAGAAAAAGAAAAAAAAAGACTAAAAATCAATATTTTACACAAGCAACAGAAGATGCTATAGTAAGATATAATAATTGTCGTGATTTTGAAGAGCGTAGTGAGATCTATCGTAAAGATATTCACTATGCTTTTTTTAAACTTACCGAAAATATCATTCATACTTTTAAATTTTATTATACAGAAGTAGATGACATTGAACACCTCCAACATGAGGTAATTACATTTTTATTAGATAAAATCCATTTATTTGATCCTACACGTGGGGCAAAAGCATTCTCATACTTTGGGACAATTGCTAAGCGATACTTGATTATACAAAATACTAAAAACTATAAGAAAAGAGTAGACAAAGCCCCGGTTGATGAGTTACATCATAATTTAGATTATTCATATGACATAGATTATGATCCTATGGAAAAAGATAGAGATTCAATGTTTATGGATGAATATGTAGATTATTGTAATTCAGTTCTCCCCGATTTATTTCCTAAATTAAAGGATGCTCAAATAGCAGATGCTATTTTATCTATATTTGCTTCTAGGGAAAGTTTAGATGTATTTAATAAAAAAGCACTATATATCTACATAAGAGAAATGGTAGATGCTAAAACTCCTCAAATTACCAAAGTAGCTACTAAATTAGGAGATATTTATAAAGAACACTATATCTTTTATAAAGAACATGGGTATACGAAGTTTGAGGATACTTCATATTTATAAACATGGGACAATTAGACAAAAAAATATTTGGTAGGAAAAAATTCTCTGATATTTTAGAGGAGATTTACTTAAACCAAAAGAAAAAGGAAGAGCAAATTTCTACTTTAATATCTGAATTGAAGCCTTTGATTCAAGATATTGGGGATGCTACTTTGGTTGTACCACTTTTAAAAGAATATTTGGAAATTTCTGTTAAAAATGATGAGCAACTCATCAAAATGGCTACTATTATTCAACGTGCTGTTCAAAGTGAAACAACAGATGATGGTAGTTTTGGTATGACAGAGGATGAAAAACAACAGTTATTGAATGAAGTAAAGAAATTTAATGACGATAAAAATAAAAAGTAATGCCTAAATTAAAGTATGGTGTTGGGGGGTTTGCTAGTTATGCTAGAAATCTTACAAGTGACCTAACGGACCTTGTTATCCCTCAGGAAATACAAACTTTTAGGGTAAAAGATATTATTTTAAGTAAAGATCATCCTCAATTTAAGTTATATGGAGAATGGGGAGCAATTGGGATGATTATAATGGAAGAGGTAAATAGTCCTAATGATAGTAGTGAAGGGTTAAAGGTAGCATACCCATTATTTCCTAATATAAAACATTATCCTTTAATTAATGAAGTTGTAGTTGTTATAGATTTGCCTAATAATAAAGCTGAGACTTCTCCTAATTCTAAAATATCTTATTATTTTCCTCCAATAAACATTTGGGGAAGCCAACATCATAACGCCATTCCAGGATATTCAAATCCCCCCTTTTCTCTTACTAAATCAATTTCTCAAATTCTGGGGGGTTCTCCTAATAAAGTAACAGAAAAAACTGAAGAGATAAATTTAGGAGGTACTTTTATAGAACAATCCAGTATAAATCCCCTACAACCTTTTGAAGGTGATTATATTATAGAAGGTAGATTTGGACAATCTTTAAGATTTGGTAGTAGTGAAGGTAAAGATCCCATTACTAAAATTAGAAATGGACAAGGTGAAACTACTACAGAAGGTTGGGTTACTATAGAAGAAGATATAAATTTAGACAGTGGTTCTATTTACCTAACTTCAACCCAACAAGTTAATTTAGAACCTAATATTTTTAACTATGATTCATATACTAGCTCACTAGCACCCGAATTAGTTCCTGATTATTCTTCTCCCCAAGTTTTAATTAATTCCGGGAGGTTGGTTCTAAACGCTAACACAGATAGTGTATTATTAAGTTCTGCTAAATCTATAAATTTAAATTCTCAAAATTCTGTTAACGTAGACAGTAAAAATCAATTTGTGGTTAATTCACCAAACATTTTATTAGGTGATAAGAAAGCCACTGAGCCCTTATTAAAAGGTGACATTACTATAGAATTATTATCTGAATTAGTAGATGAATTAAGAAAATGGATGGGACAATTTAATAATAATTCTTCTCCTTATTTAGCTTATATGATTCCTTCTACAACTCCTTTAGTTAATACCTTGGTTAAACTAAAAACTGATCTAGAAACTAAAACTAAATCTAAAGTAAGTAAAACTATTTAATGGCTAAAATACAAGAAGATATTATCAATAGTTCTCTTCCTGGGGAATTGAAAAAGCAAGGAGTATATGCTCTAATAGTTTTGGTAACTAATTTAGCTATGAAATTTGCTGAAAAGATAATACCTGCTTTGGAGAAACAGTTAATTAAATTGGAAGGAGATTGTCCTACTCCTGAAGAGTTGGTGAAAGTGGTTAATATTAGAAACAATGTGTTAGACCAGGCTAATACTATATCTAAAATATTAAAAGGAATTACATTTACTGTTGGTTTATCTAAACTAGGAATAGATACTTTAGTTAAATTGATAATAGCATTAAAAACTGCTAAAATAACAGCATCATTAGCAGCTAAACTCCTCCCAGTGGTACCGGGGGCGGTTCCAGCCGCTATAAGTGATTTAGATGATATAATCACAGAAAAAACTTTTGATAGATTTGGCAATCCTAAAATTCCCCCTACAAAATTTGCACTTGACAGTATTTCAGTTCCTCTAGCTTTAATGTCATTTTATATAAACGAATTTATTATAAAATTAAATTCTTTAGACGATAAAATTAAAAATTGTAATACTGACCCCAATTTAGATTTACCTTTACCTTCATCCGAATTAGTTGAAATATCTAAAGCTCAGAAACAAGCTGAAGAATCTCCCAATTTATCAGAATATCAGGGATTCATTTTTGAAATAGAAGAAGTTCCCTTTTCTCCTACAGTAAATAGAAAAAGAGCTTTAGGTAAAAATCAAGATGGTATTACTTTAATACAAACCGAATTATCATTTACCCCTTCAGATGAAGTATTAATCAACGAATTAAAATTTATTATCGATAGAGATAATTTAAAAGCTTATTAAGTATAATATTTATAAATAATGAAACCACAAATTTTTAAAAAGTTAATTAAAGAAGCAGTAAAAGAGGCAATTCAAGAAGAGTTGAAAGAAGTATTACTAGAAGCAGTTAAAGCTCCTAAACAAGTCAATACTTACCAACCTATGAATGAAACCCTTCCTAAAGTTTCAACTCCTGTTAGTGAAGATAGAAGAGCAAAATATGCTAACATTTTAGGAGAAACTGCGGCTCAATTTACTAGCCAAGATATTCAGAAATTTAACCCACAAGGGGCTATGCCTGGGGGAGATTTGCCTAAAGGTGAATTAGGTATGGATCAAATTATGGGCTTATTAAAAAAATAATAAATGGCAATAGAAATAGGAAATATACCAGCACTTGACCAAAACCCAGTTGTAGGGATTGGTCTAGCTATTCCTTTCCAATCTACTGCTACCTCAGGTTCTGATTCTATTTTTAGGATTAATTATACTACAGCTGAGCAGGTTAAGTATAATATGATTAATTATTTTCTTACTAATAAAGGGGAAAGAGTGTTTAATCCTAATTTTGGGGGAGATATATCTCGTTATGTATTTGAACCTAATGATCCTGCAACAACAGAAATTTTAAAAAAGGGAATTGAAGACGATATTAAATTAATATTCCCTATGGTTAAGTTAAAAGAGGTTATAGTTACTTCAGATCCCGAATATCATAATATAACTGTTCAAATATTTTATTCGGTATTCTCTAGTTTAGATGAGTTTATAGAATTTAACATACCATTATAATGTCATACGATTCAATTATAAATAAAGGAATTAATAGGGATATAAAATATATTAATAGGGATTTTTCTAACTTTAGAACAAACCTTATTGAATTTGCTAAAACTTATTTCCCCAATACAGTTACTGATTTTAGTGCCACTTCTCCGGGTACTATGTTTATTGAAATGGCATCGTATGTAGGTGATGTATTATCTTTTTATACAGATAATCAAATTCAAGAAAATTTTATTCAATATGCTAAACAAGTAAATAATTTATACGATTTAGCTTATATGATGGGATATAAACCCTCAGTTTCAACAGCTGCTTCTACAGATATTGAATTATTTCAAACAGTTCCTGCTATATACAATTCTACTTTAAACCAAAATGTACCTGATTTTAGGTATGCTTTGGCTATTAGTGAAAATACTTCAATAGGAGGAAATAACGGTCCTTCCTTTTTAATCCAAAACAGAATAGACTTTAGCGAATCCAGTTCATTAGACCCTACAGAAGTTTCTGTATATGAAATTTCAGGTGATCAACCTGTTTCATTTTTGTTAAAGAAAACTACAAAAGCTATATCTGCTACTATTAATACTACTACTTTAACTGTAGGAGAACCCGAAAAATTCCTTACTAGAAACATTGTAACATCTAACCCTTTAGGCATTTTAGATATTACGGATAGTGATGGAAATGAATGGACTGAGGTAGATTATTTAGCACAGGAGACAGTGTTTGAGACAATAAAAAATACTAATTCTTTCCCTAATGATCCTAATACCCAAAATGATTCAAGTGAAGTTGGTGAATTATTACGATTAAAAAAAGTACCTCGAAGATTTGTTAGTAGATTTGTAAGCAGTAATAATTTAAATAGTGGATCTGCTACTTTACAATTACAATTTGGGGCAGGAAGTACTAATGACTATGATGAACAAATAGTACCTAACCCCAATAATGTAGGAATAGGATTACCTTATACTCAAGATAAACTTACTACTGCATATTCACCATCAAATTTTATGTTCACTGGGACTTATGGGGTGGCTCCTTCTAATACTATATTAACAATAAGATATTTAACAGGGGGTGGAATAGGGGCTAATGTTCCTGCTAATACTTTAAATACTATAAATACTACCTCTAATATATTATTTACTACAGATAATTTAGATTCTACTTTAGCTCAAACTACTTTTAATTCTTTAGCAGTAAATAACCCTAATGCTGCAACCGGAGGAGGAAATGGAGATACCGTAGAAGATTTAAAAATTAATTCATTAGCTAATTATGCTTCTCAACTTAGAAGTGTAACTCAAGAAGATTATTTAGTAAGGGCTTTAAGTATGCCTTCTCAATATGGGTCTTTAGCAAAAGTTTATATTGAATCTCAAAAATTAGATAACCTTTCTTTAGGAGAAAAACCTTCAATATTAGATTTATACACATTAGCTTATAATGATGATAAAAAGTTAGTAAATGCCTCAAGTACTTTAAAACAAAATTTATCTACTTACTTATCTCAATATAGAATAATAAATGACTCTATTAGGATTAAAGATGCTTTTATTATTAACATAGGGGTTAATTTTGAAATTGTAGTATTACCTAATTTTAATAGTAATGAAGTACTCACTCAATGTATACTTAAGCTACAAAATTATTTTAATGTAGATAATATACAAATTAATAAACCTATATTGATTAATGAATTGTATAGTCTTCTTAACTGTTCTGATGACTTAAAAGGAGTCCAAAATGTTAAAAAGATTGAAATTATAAATAAAGTAGGAGAAAGTTTAGGTTATTCAAAATATGCATATGATGTAAAAGGAGCTACTCAAAATAATGTAGTTTATCCTTCCCAAGATCCTTCAATTTTTGAAGTTAAATTTCCTAATACCGATATTAAAGGTAGAGTAGTACCATTATAAAAATAAATTATGGCAGTATATAAATTATTCCCCGAAAAAGACTCATCAATTTACTCAGGATTTCCTTTAATGAATACTGGGTTAGATGAGATTCTAGAGGTTTCTACTTTTTATAATACTATTTTTCCTGAGGTTAGTAGATATTTAATTAAATTTTCTCAAACAGAAATTAATGATCTTTTAGAAAACAAAATAGGAAATAAACAATTTCAGGTTAATCTAAGAAATTATATAGCTAATATTACAGGAATAAACACAGATACTACTTTAGAAGTATGGCCTGTTTCTGGTTCTTGGAATATGGGTACGGGGAGGTATTCAAATAATCCTATTACTACTAATGGGGTTTCTTGGGTTTATAGATCAAGTGAAGGTGTAAATGCTTGGCCTACTTCTTATAATACTTATGTAACTGCTTCTTATAGTGGGTCTAACACAGGAGGAGGGGCATGGTATACGGGCTCAATATTAGGATTAGAATTAACAGCATCCCAAGTATTAAGTTATTCTAGCGAAAAAGATTTAAATGTCAATGTTACTAATACTGTATTAACTTGGTATAGTTCATCAGATAGTGGAATTGTAAATGATGGTTTTATAGTTAAACAAAGTAATGATAATGAGTTTGTGGCCAATAATGATTACGTTACTACTGTAAAATATTTTTCTATAGACACCCATACTATATACCCACCGCAACTCGAATTCAAATGGCAGGATTACATATATAACACTGGTTCATCGTCTAATACAATTATTAATACATCCCGAATGATGGCTACATTAGATAATAATGCCGGTACTTATAGAAGGGATAGTGTTGAAAAAATTAGGATTAATTCTCGACCTCAATTTCCCCAAAGAGTATTCCAAACAAGTTCGATTTATACTACAAATTATTATCTCCCCACAGCTTCATATTATGCTGTTAAAGACTTAGATACTAATGAATTTGTAATTGATTTTGACACAACTTATACTCAAATAAGCGCAGATAGTGAAAGCAGTTACTTTACTCTCTATATGAACGGGTTGGAACCAGAAAGATATTATCAAATTTTAATTAAAACTAATATTGGTGGTGAAACTTTAGTATTAGATGACAATTATTACTTTAAAGTTATAAATGGCTAATCATTCTACACATAATTCAGGAAGTGAGCTAAAGTTAAGTAAAAAACTTTATAATAAATCAGCTTACCTTAATACTATTAATAATTCATTTACTGAGTTACTTCCTGTAGTACCGGTTTCTCCTGTGGATGATGTAAGTGTAGGAGAATTTTTCCAAATATATGATAATTTATTTTATGAAATTCCTAAAAAAGGAGAAGTAAATTCCCATGAATATTTAATTAAACAAAGTACAGATTATATAGGAGCTCAAGATGTTTCTAATGAAATACAAGCTTTATTAGACGAAATAACATTTTTAAGAGAAGAAAATCTTACTTTACAACAAAATATTATAGATCTAACAACAGATGATAACACTAACACCACTCAATAACCCCGAGGGAGTAACCCAACAAGAATATAATTCTTCCCAAGAGGTACTTATTCCTGTGGTGAATTCTACTTCAGAATTTAACCCTGTTACAGATAAAGTAATTTTTTCTGTTGAATCTCCTACTGCTGAGTTGTTAGATAGTAGACAGATTTATAAGTATACTATAAGAAATTATAAAAATACTTTAAATGAAAATGAAATTTCTTCAGTAGTAGTATATCCTGAAAATGATGCCAAAGAAACAGGGTATGATGAAGGTAATTTTAATGTTTATTATAATTTTTATAGAACAGGGCTTAAATCTGATGAATATAAGTTTTTTATTCAAGAAATTTCTCCTAGTAGGACTGAATTAAGGCTTTCTGTAAATAATGTTTCTAATGAAGAGATTAGTTCTTTAGTACAAGAATTTCAAATCCAATTAGAAGGTATAGATTTTAAAGATTTTTACATACAAGTAAAAGGGAGATATTATATAGCTAATAATATCTTATTAGATACTACTTCAGTTCCTAATACTATTTTAATAAAATTATATGAACCTTTACCAACCTCAATTACTAGAAATACTCAATTACAAGTAGTATTTGAAGTAGCTGAGACTGTAGGATTTAATATAAACTTTCCCCCTATTCCTATTAGGATAGAAGAGGATATAGAATATATAAAAGGTCCCAACTTTAGCTACCAATTATCAGATCAAGTAAATAATTCAACTTTAGAGCAAGATTATAATTCTTTAATCAATAATAATCAATTAACTTCTTCTTATAATGAGTTAGAAAATATTTTAAATCAAAAAGGAATTAAAGTTAATATAGATTATTCTAATTTTGATAACTTTATTCAATTTAGTTCTGCTGAACAAAGATTAAGGAATTTTTATTATAAAGTAGGGCAAATAGAAGAATATAATACTAATATAGCCCTTATAAATTCTATTACAGGTTCTACCTCATCCTCTTTACAAACATCTTCTAGTAGGACTACATATGAAGCCCAAATAACAGATATAATAAAGAATTTTGATGGATATGAAAATTATCTCTACTACACCTCAGGAGCTTTGGCTTATCCTAAATCAAATTCTACTCAACCTTATACTTTACAATCTACAGGAAGTAGTGAAGTATTAACTTGGTTAGGAAGTACAAGTGAAACTTCTAGTAATTATGGGGGTAGATTACTTACAGCATCTTTTTATGATGATGAAAATCAAGATAACTTATTAAATACTATTCCTAATTACTTAAGAGAAGATCCTGCTAATGCAGGTTATGAACTTTTCTTAAATATGATAGGTCAACATTTTGATATAATTTATTCATATATTAATACTATAACAGAAAAATATAATGCTGATAATAGGTTAGATTATGGTATATCAAAAGATTTAGTTGCTGATGCACTAAGAGGAGCAGGATTAAAATTATACCAAAACAACTTTTCTTCAGATAATTTATATTCAGCATTATTAGGGATAAATGCAGAAGGAAATTTATTACCCCCTACAGGATCAGAAGTAATTGAAACTTATGTTACTGCTTCTAATAGTGCAATTCCTTTAGAAAATATAAATAAAGAAACTTATAAACGTTTATATCATAATTTACCCTATATTTTAAAGAAAAAAGGTACCGTTGAAGGTTTAAGAGCTTTAATTAACTGTTTTGGTATCCCCGATACTATTTTAAAAATTTCTGAATTTGGGGGGAAAGATAAAGATAACTCAAATGATTGGGATTATTTCCAAAACAAATTTAATTATGCTGCTTACATTAGTAGTTCATCGCCTAATAGTAATGTAGAAATAAACTGGAATGTAAATAATAATTGGAATAGTTATGGTGATAATCCTGAATCTATATTTTTTAGGTTTAAATTAGAAGATACTCTCCCCTCAGAAAATAAGTATAGTATAGTTTCTTATAACGAAGGAGCAGGCCTATTTTATCTAACTTTAGACTATACTGGATCTGGTTATAGTAGTGGGTCCTACCCAGGTTCAATTCCTTCTGCTTCTAAGGATTATGCTACTTTATCTTTATGGAATAACACTACTAAACTTACTAGTATTGATGCTCCTTTTTATGATGGGAATTGGTGGGGAGTTCATGTTGCTAGAGAAGGAGTATTTACAAATGCAGAAGTGGTTTTAAGAGCTGCTAATTCTATATATAATGGGAATGATGGGTTTAAAATAGGATATGCTACTAGTAGTATTATTATAGATGATTTCCAATCATGGATTAATCCATTTTTTGCTAAAATTAATTTTTTCTATGATAGTAATATTAGTGTTCCCTTAGGGGGAAATAACTATTATGGGTTAACTGGATCCCTTCAAGAAATAAGATTTTATAATGTAACTCAAAGTGAAGCTACATTCCATGATTATGTAATGAATCCTTATTCTATTGAAGGCATCAATTATTCATCATCTGCAGATAATCTTATATTTAGAGCTCCCTTAGGAAGTGATTTAAATACCTCTACAGGTACTTTGGTTTCAATTCATCCCAAAATAACAGGTTCATATGTTACTAATTCATTTAATAGTAATAGTAACTATACTGTTAATTCTGGTGTGGTTTTTTATCCCCAAACCGAAACTATTTATTATGATCAACCTGCAGTAGGTATTAAAAATCGTATTTCTGAAAAGATTAGGACCCAAGAGTTAAGTTTACCTTCAACTGGTGATACTTTATCTCCTTATAGAAGCATTCAACAAAACTACCCCCAAAGCAGTAGTGCCTATACCAAAGATATTAATTATGTTGAAGTAGCACTTTCACCCCAAAACGAAATTAATGATGACATTAATGCTAGTTTAGGATACTTTAATATAGGGGATTATATTGGAGACCCCCGCCAATTCACATCAGCATCTACTTCATATCCTGATTTGGATAGATTACGAGATTCTTACTTTGAGAAATATTATAAAAATTATAATTGGAAAGATTATATAAGACTTATTAAATATTTTGATAATTCTTTATTTAAAATGGTACAAGATTTTGTACCTGCAAATTCAGGGTTAGCTACGGGAGTTGTAATTAAACAACACTTATTAGAAAGAAATAGACAACGCCCCGCACAAGTTGAATTTTCTCAATATGATTATAGTTCTTCTATAGAATCTGGGTTTATAAGTGGGGGAACTGGGGGTACGTTTAGTGAATTAAATGTATTAGGCAATAATCCTGAAGGTCAATCCCAGGGTTATACTAATAAATTGGCTCCTTTTGTTACCCAAAGTTGGACATATGATGTAGATACTCAATTTGGACCTCAAATATTAACTCAATCTACTCAAGATGAATTTTATAATGGGGAATTTAGCGGTAGTAATTTTATAGCTACTACAGGGGAATTAAATGATGAAAATACTTCTAAAAAACCATCTGTTATAGAAATTAATTATGATATTATATTTTTTACTAGTAGTGTAACCCCTTTATCTCCTTTTACTAATCCTTCATCAGCACCCAATCAAGGTGAAATATATTTATGGTATGATACTGGAAGTTATGTTAATCCGGGACAAGGAAATCCTACTAGTGAAACTCAATTATCATCTTTAGGGGGATAAAAAATAAAATAAAAAATGGCAGCAGCACCACCAGATAATCCAAATTATGGTCAAGTCTTTACTAAAGGGGTAAAATATATAAAAATCCACAAATTAGACAAGGACGGGGAGAACTATGGACCCCAATTAGCTTCTGCCGATAAAATTAAAATAAATTATAATGATATTGGATCCGTCCAGTATGATATATTAACTACCCAACAACAAGGGGATTATTACTTAATGGGAATTATTCCTCAAGAAAATACTTCTTCTTTAAATAATATTAAAGATTGGGATGTTAATTTAGTAAAATCTCCTCTT
>Ga0208898_1001709_pt1 | contig 14162 bp, 24 predicted proteins | sample VirMetDEL_Mar_4_FD_184513 | JGI IMG/M metagenome (GOLD analysis project Ga0208898, IMG submission 184513) | Aqueous microbial communities from the Delaware River and Bay under freshwater to marine salinity gradient to study organic matter... | ecosystem: Environmental > Aquatic > Marine >...
CACCACGGAGAAATGCCGACCGAATTGTCGATCTTTGAAATGTCCCCAAACCAAGATTAAAGCTAAAGCTGACAAGAGCATCAAACTCAGACTGTGTTGGTTGCAGAGAACCCAGCAGACGAAGTACTCCCAACTCGAAGCGTTGTAAGTCGTATTTAAGTAGTCCATCTACTTCCTCTTTTGTCCATACTCTGTTGTCTTCTGGTTTTAATTTATATTCTTTTCTATCTGCTAAATTCATCACTAGTTGCCTAGGATATAATGCATGCCCACAACCTATTGTCCACACATTTCCGCTACACATGTATGGCCTATACCGGACCCCCTCGAAATACTTGATGAGGTCTATACCTGTTGCTGATGTTTTCATTACCTACGTTTATCCCAGTGCCTTGATCCAAACCAAAATCCTATAATAGAGGCAAAAATTGCCATTTCATCGTCAGAAAAAATAATAGCTATGGCTGTAACAAAATCTACGCCAGACTTCATAGCCCAAATTAATCCTACGATGTCGATAAATAATACAATAAATACAAAAATATAGGTGATAACGGGACGAACACTAGCACGCAAATTAATAACCCAAGGAGATGCTCCTTCCGAAAGATTTTTATCATGCTTATACAACGCCATTCTTTCTTCGGCATAAGTTTGCATTTCAACTTGGTCTGTTCTAAACTCTTCAACACGTTCTTGTGACGCAAAGCCTTTTTCGGCAAGAGCGAGAGCTCGCTCCATATCCAATCTAGCCATTTCCAGTTCATGTTTCTGATCACCTTTTTGTTTAAAAAAGTCTAGTATGCTTGGTAACCCTGATGTAGCAAATCCTAAAATACCTGATAATATACTTAACATATTGTTCCTTATTTAGTTACTATAGCAAAAGCATACTCAGTTACAAGTATTGCAAACGCTACACCTAATGCTACACTCAAATACCAAATAAAATCTTTCATATTATGATGCTGTCCCAAAATAATAGCCTTCTGGTTGGTCGGTTGTTATCGTTGAAGGGAAAGTTCTACCTTGTCCATATATTAACCGTACTGCTCCACCAGCACCAGCACCTGATGATGAGCTATCATTACCACCTCCACCGCCACCATATGAATTACCAAACCCACCGTTCCATGCTTTTCCTGAACCAGTACCTGCACCTGTAGCAATAAACCCAGCACCCACTTCATTAGCAGGAGCTCCAACTGTGGTCCAACTAGTATCGAGAGCATTTCTAACGTTACGATATTGATTAACTGATATTCCTGTAGCAACTGTATTACCTGTTGAATCGTGAGTGCCTCCGCGCCATCCTCCAATACCATCAGCAAATGAACCTACAGAAACTGAAGATGCAGTCACAGATGTGCTTATAGTATAAGTTCCTACTCCGCCAGTACCTGTACCTAATGCAGTGATATAGGTTCCTAAAGGAATTGCTCCGCCTGAACCCGCAACGGTTCTATTAGCACTGTTATCATAATCTGTAGCAACTGAGTCATCAAATATATAGCTTCCTACTTTTAAGTTGCCTACAGAAGTTACAGAAGTTACAGTCATAGTTGTACCAGAAAAATTAGCTACTACAATATTACTAGAGCCTCCCATACCGCCCCCTCTGTATGAGGCTGGAGGATTTGCTCCTGACCTTCCTTCTCCGTATATACCTACGCCGCCACCGCCTCCGCCTCGGTCGCCAGAACCAGAACCATTACCACCGGCACCACCTGAATTACTGCCTCCATTACCATCATATCCAGCAGCACCACCACCGCTACCAGCAGTAGAAGCATCAGTACTTCTTCTATCGGCGCCATATCCTCCACCATCTCCGATATAAACACCGCCCATACAGGTTCTTGATGGAGAATAATCTCCTCCATAATTTACATTGTTATCTCCAGAATCGCCGCCACCACCCCTTACTAGTGTGGTTCCTTTCCAAACATAAGATGCATAATACGTTGCTGTAATAGTAGTGCCGTCGGTTATAGATGACAATGCCGTAATTTTAACTGTACCTGTACCAGGGTCTGCTACCGAATTACCATCAGCAGTGGCTGAAAAAGTTGTTCCAGGATTGCTATTAGCCGCGCCAAACTGAGTAAAATCAGTAGTTCCTGTAGTCTCAATAGTATACTGAAGGTCATCATTCGGTGCTTTTTGTATACGAGAAACAGGGTAAATTAATTTAACTCTAAAAGCCCTTGCTGAAACAGCGCTAATAACTTCAAATTCACCACAACACGGTTTATATGTACATTCTATTACTACAGTATCTCCAACTTGAAAGGTATGGTCTGAATTTGTTGTAAACCATGCTTCTGTATATCCTGATATTTGACGAATAGTAATATTAGTGAGAGTTCCGGTTAGTCTAACTGGAGCTGTGTCTGAAATAATAAACTGACTTCCCGTAGCATCGTTAGCTGGATAAGTAAAATACTCCCTATTTCCACCGTAACCAACGTAAACATAGTATGTAGTACCGGGAGTTACACTTATATTATTTTTATAGCCAAGACCGCCGCCACCTCCACCAGGTCCGCCTCCACCACTACCGGCACCATAACCTCCACCACCTACACAAACAGTAGATATGCTTGTTACCTCATCTGGGCATACCCATGTATGTAGACCTGGACTTGTAAAAGCTTGTTGTCCATAATAGGTATAAAACCGATTATAAAAATCAGAAAATGCTATAGCTCCTGAAGCTTTATCTCCAAGACTTCTTACATTAGCATCATTCATGCTAATCTGTGCCGTAGCTGTATAATCTAACTCAACATTAGCCTGACTTAACGACACTTGTCCTGATGCGGGCATTGTCATAATTATTTACCTTTTAATTGTTCTATTTCAGCTTTTAGTTCTTTTATTGCTGCAAATGCAAGTGATACTAATTTTGGATAGTCAACTGCTAATGAGCCATCTTCTCTTTCTCTTACCGCTTCTGGAAGCACTGCTTTAACATCTTGTGCAATAACACCTATATCATGTTTTTGAACAAAGTAGCCGTCTTCACCGCCGTGGTCTTTAATGTAGTCAGCAGTCCAATCAAAGGTTTTACCGCCAATATGGTTTACTTTATCAAGAGCATTATCTATATCTTTTACATTTTCTTTAAACTTAATATCAGATGAGTAATATGCAGTAATATTATTAGTAGCTCTAATTTCACCTGTAGTACCCGATGCTGCTGTACCGACACCGAATGAGTCAAATTGAACACCAGATGCAGTCCCTAAACCTAGACTTGTTCTTGCAGTGGCTCCTGATTCAACTACCCAATTAGTACCATCCCCTACAATAAAGTTACTATCAGTTAAAGCTAGTCCTGATATATCGTCTAAACCGGCATTCCATGCTTGTACTTGAGAGCCTATAGAAACCCCTAAACTTGCTCTAGCAGTAGCTCCTGATTCAGCTACCCAATTAGCACCATCACCTACAATAAAATTACCATCAGTTACTGTTAATCCAGATATATCATCTAAACCAGCATCATATGCTTGAACATCAACGCCTACTTCAACACCTAAATTCTGTGTAGCTCCCAAAGCTGTTGAAGCTCCTGTACCCCCTGAAGTTATAGGAGCAGGTCCAGTGAGATTTATACCAGTAATAGCATCAATAACATTAGTTCCATCTACAAATACTAAAAAAGCTTCTCCACTAGGTATATCTACCCCAGTACCAGCAGCAGTTTTGACTGTTACTGTATCAGCTAGATTATTATTGATAATGTATAACTTTTCAATTGTAGGTACTGTTAAGGTTCTTGCCCCTCCAGAAGTACCTGTTAAATTTAATCTTAGGTTACGTGCAGCTTGAGAACTATTAGTGTTTGTTAGCGTTAAAGTTACATTTGACCCAGTAAATGAAACGTCAGCTGACCCAGTAATTGCTTCTTCTACTGCTGTGCCTAAGTTAATATTGGTAGTAGCTCCCCAAACACCTGACTGTTCACCCGTGCCGATAAGCTCAAATTTTAAATCTGAATATGTACTTGCCATAATAAATCCTTATTTTTTCATTATTTTATCTTGTTTTGCCCGACATTGGAATGCTTGTAACATAGATACCTATGTGTCTTTTTTCGTCCCATTGTTCGCCACAATCAGAACATGTACCAGACTCATATTCATGAGTATCTACAGCCATACCACAGTTAGAACATTCAAGGCCTACTTCATAAGCACATTCAACTGTTCCGTCTTCTTTTTTAGTTGCTTCAACTTTTATCATGCTGCTATCTCCGTCCATTCTGTTGTTTGTTCATCATTTACATCTGTCCATCCTGCTGATTGAGACTCTGTTATATTAGTCCAACTAGCTGTCTGTGTATCTGTTATATCTGTCCAATTAGGTGTTTGAGCATCGTTTATATTACCCCAATTAGCTGTTTGGTTATCATTAATATCACTATATACAAGCACATTAACAGGCGGTACAAATGTAGTTCCATTAGCACTAACTCCGTTTACAAGAACTCCAGATTCAGCAATAACTATTACATTACCAATCTGTGTAAATCCAGTAACCTTTGTTACAGGTATATAGTTATCTGATTCTGCTATCGCTATACCTAACTGAGTAGTTCCAGTGTTTCCAATAACATTAACTACAGCTTTAGATATGGTTACTACGGTGCCTGTTTGACCTGTAGCTTCAACACCGTTTGTTAATACTACTGCTTTAGCAACTACTACTTCTTCACCTAACTGAGTAGTACCCACATTACCGGTTACATTTACTACTGCTTTAGCATCAACTACTACAGAGCCTGTCTCGCCTGTAGCTTCATTACCTGTTACATTTACTACTGCTTTAGCATCAACTATTTCTTCGCCAAGTTGAGTTGTGCCTTCATTACCTGTTACATTAACTACCGCTTTAGATACAGTTGTTACAGTACCTGTTTGACCCGTTGCTTCATTGCCGGTTACATTAACTACAGCTTTAGATACTGTTGTTACACTGCCTGTTTGCCCTGTAGCTTCATTACCGGTTACATTAACAATCGCTTTAGCATCAACTACTTCTTCGCCAAGCTGGGTAGAACCTTGAACGCCTATAGCATTAACAACAGCTTTAGCATCAAAAGTAACAGTACCTGTTTGACCTGTAGCTTCAACCCCAGTAACCGATACGGCAACGCTTACGCCTTCAGTTATGGCTAAACTGGAAAAGGGGACATCACTTAACGGCCCAAAGCCAAACATCTACGTTCTCCTATTCAGTTGGTTTTGTTGGCCAGATTACATTATCTGGAAACCCTTCTTGTTGCGGTATATCTAGTAACGCCTGTCTATAATCTAACCATGTTTGTTTTTGTTCTGCGGTAAATGATTCCCATCTCATAGGATTCATTGTATCAATCATATTTTTTATTTCTAAGTCTCTACTTCTTCTGACTAGTTTTGCTTTGGTTGGGTCTGTCCAAGTTTCACCATTCCAAATCCAACCTATTTGGCCAATATCATTAGCTAAAACTTCTTCATTATTTTTAGGGATATAATCTTCAACAGAGTCTACTATTACTCTATTAAGAACTATTTTTGTGTCTTTGTCTAAAATACAAATAATCATTTTTTTATCCTGCTAAATATTCAATAATAAAGATACATCCATCACCGCCCGCACCGCCTGTTGCACCTGCTGTGTTATCAACGGCTGACGAACCACCACCACCTGAACCATATAATCCAGCATCGCCATTTGCAGTACCAGCAGCAACAACAGTAGCACCAATGCCACCACCACTAATTTTACTATTACCGCCATCTCCACCTTGTGTTAATTCAGTAACAGCATATCCATCAAACCCAGAACCGCCTGGACTTGGTATATCACCACCTGATGCAGTTCCACCCCCTCTTCCAGAAAATTCAGCAACGCCGGCACCACTTCCACCTTCTCCGCCTGTTCCACCATTTCCAGTTAAGGTAGTTGTATATGTTCCATTAGCAGTAAATGTTGTTGTGCCACCATCTCCACCATTACTGGCAATAGCACCACCTGTTCCACCTGCGCCTAAAGAATAAGTACATGATGTTCCTATTTCTGCTTTGGTATAAAATTTAATAGCACATCCACCAGCACCACCACCTCCAGCAGCAATTTCAGAACCCGTATCGTTATTATCATTACCACCGCCACCGCCACCGCCACCTTGTGCAAATACTTCTGCATAAAGTAAATTTGATGGTACTGTATAAGTTGTGCCGCTTGTTAATATAACTCTGTTAATATCCGAAATATTATCTATCCATGATGGAGGAGCATCTCCATTAGATGCTAATACTTGATTAGATGTTCCGTATGCAGTAACAGAATTACCTGTAGAAAAACCACCATTAGGAGTAATAGATAATCTTCTAATATTATTAGTTCTCAAATCAACATAACCTGCATCTTGAGCAGTAATTCTTAAAGAATCAGTTCCTCTATGAATAAGATCTGTTGTAGTATCAGCACCAGTATTATTACGAATAAATCTTGCACCATAATCACTATAAGTAGCATCACCAACTAAATCTACATAAGCAAAACCATCGCCTGTTCTATTTTTTCCTATTTCTATAGAACGATATTCTGTTGTAGAAGCATTTAAATCTAAATTGCCATTAATAGTTTGGCCAGTAGTAAATGTATTTGCTACATCATTCTTTGTGGTGTCTGCGTCATATGCCTGTACACTCGTGCCAATATCTGAATTTGTTAATATTCCAGAAGGTACAATAATAGTTGATAATGTTGTCATTCTTTATTCCTATTTATTCAGGTTTACTCGGAAATGTTACGTTAAATGGGAAACCTTCTTGAGATGTTATATCTCGTAACTCTTGTCGATATGTTGCCCATACTGTTTTATCTACTGTGCAATCTGGTATTTGAGTCCAATCTGAATCTTTGAGTAATTGATTTCTTTTTGCTCTTACTTCCGTTGCTTCTTGTTGTTCTCTGTCTATAATTTCTTCTGCTGTGTAATCATGAACATCATAAGGCTGTATCCAAGCTCCATTAACTTCTACAGGTATACCTTTTATTATATATTGTGTTGCATTGTTGTATGTAGGTTTTTCAGCTACTGTGCATGGGTATACATTGTATTCTGCTAAAGTTTCTAACGGAATCTCTTTAGGAAAAGAGACATTTGGGTTATCTTGACGAAGTTGACCTATTGTATATGTTTTAGGTCCATCGTTTGTAATTTTAATAAACATTTAATTTCCTTATAGTGTTCCAAAAGTTGATACATCAAAAGCCGCATCTTCAGCCCAGTATCTAATTTCATTTATAGTACCACTAAAGCTACTCATATACCCAGTTCCAAGGTCTGCTGCATTAGTATTAACTTCACCATACCCTTTACCTGCAGTACCATATATATTACTACCTGGAGATGAAGGCGTGTCTGTAGCTAATTCTATTAATTCATTAACACTTCCCTGACCACCTACTTGAACGTAAGCTTTTGCTGTTGTAGTTGAAACATCAACTGTAAAATAATAAGTGCAAAATGTTCCAGTATAGGCAGATATATCTACTTCAAAAAACGCTGTTAATGTATCATCAATGCTTTCCCAAGCTGTACTCCCATCATATGCTCTAAATCTTAAAGTGTTACTATCAACACCGATAGATAATCCAGTGCCAGTTCCTCCTAAATCTATTAATATACCGTTATTTGACCCAACAGTTAAATCTATAGCAATTAAAGTGTCATATGGATTTGCAACGCCGCCCGCTGTTGAACTTGGAATAGTTGTTATGGTGAAATCAGGTGTTCCAAAGTCTGCTTCATAATTTTTAGGACTATTAGCCACTACAGCTGCTCTTAATCCATGTGCTAATATACTCATTAGCTTAAGTCTCCAACATAAGCAGCATAGGTTACTCCAGCTACTTTCCATAATTCTACTACTGTATAACCTGTTGTCGCTAGTGTAGGAGCAGAACCACCAATCCATTGGTCTACTAGAGATGTCCATGTAATGGTGTAAGCAGAGCCATCATCAATCATTAATGTTACGCTTTGACCTGCAGCTAAACTATCTGTTGGTGTTGAGTTGCCAGACAATGTCCATGTCTGTATATTGCCACTGTTTGCTGAAATAGCAGGGGTTGTTCCTGTCACTGCGACTACTGTCTCAAGGAATGATGTAGCACGAGTAATACCTGATACATCTAGTTTATAAGTAGGACTCGCAGTACCAATACCTACTCTGTTATTAGTAGAATCTACATAGAGTGTATCTGTGTCTACAGTGAGGTCAGCATTAATAGTTTGGTTAGCAGTGAATGTATTAGCAACATCATTCTTTGTTGTATCTGCATCATATGCTTGGACTGTAATTCCTATGTCAGCTGATGTAAGTGCGACTGTACCCGACCCAATAGCTAGAGCGTAAACTTGCCATGTAGTACCGTCATATAAAAACTGTATACTAATACCCTCTACATCACATGTTAAATCTTCAGCAGCCCCAACGATTGTAGAACCATTTCTAGCTACGGTTAAATTATTAGTAGACCAATCGTCCCCATCAACTATAATTACTTGGTTACCTGTTGAAGGAGATGCTGGTAAAGTTACTGTAAAAGAACCGCCTGATGTATCCGCTATAACCCCATCATTAACAAGGGCAGTATAGTTTGCTGTTTTTAAAGTATAAGTTATGATGTCTGGAAGAACAACGCTTTTTCCAGCAGGATATGTTACGAATACTTCTTTAGTACCAGAACCAAAATTGACTAAACTTCCAGAATTAGAAGAAGATAAAACAGTATCTCGAGATAAAGTCGTACCTGATGCGGTATAAGTTCCAATGCCTACTTCCCAATCAGCTGCTAAAGCTATAGTATAATAAGTAGTATTGCCATCACCAATAACAGAAAAGTCATCATAGCCAGTTGCGGCTGGACCTAATGTAAATGTTCCGGTACCAGTACTAGTTGATGTAACCTTGACTCTATCTTTTAATACCAACGCCATTATAGCCTCCTAGTTAGGCTATACGAATAATAGCGTTCGATGCGTCTGCTGCTGGGAAAATAATAGAAAAGTCGCCGTTTGTAGAAGTCTTATCACCACCAAATGCTAACACAGCTACAGCAGTATTACTGTTAGTACTGTTATAAATTAACGCACCGTTTGCAGTAATAGTTGCAGAAGACCATGTAGTATCAGCAAAGTCTAAGAATGCTGTTGTACTTGATGATGTTGGTACTTGTGAAATGGTTAAAGTGTTTCCGCCCGCTGAATATCCTGTACCTGATACTTCGTTAGTAACTGAATATGCAGTTGTTGTTGAATCTAATGTAGCTGATGAAGTGTACAACGCGATTTTAAATGTATCTGCTGTATTAGCACTTCTTGCTACGTTTGTCGTATTAAAGTTATGGCCCCCACTTAGAAGCTCAACCTTAAATGACGTACACATTGCTTGAGTGATTGCCATAATTATATCTCCAATATTTTAACTAAATCTGAATGTCCTGCGTCTCGCAGTTTATTTGCCAAAGTTGTGCGGTCAGAAGTTACCGCTTGTTTTAGATATTTTACTAGAACTTGTCTAATATGTCCTCTAAATGCTTCTGCTTGTTCCCTAATTAAAGGGTTTGCATCTTTACTTACATACATTATTTTATCTAATGCTCGGTCTGCTAATTCTTCAGGAGTAAACCCCCGTCCAGATGTTGTATTTACTTTAAAATCTATTCCGTCTAATATCATTGTTCTGGGTACCTTATTTGTCCACTGCGATAACTATCGCGTCTATTTTTACCTTCACCTAGTTGTTTTAATAAAGCCATAGCCTCTAAATATCTTTGACTATAATTCTGCATTATATCAGGTTCTTCTTTAAGATATGTAGCTGCTTCCAACAAAGTTCCATACAGTAAAGCACTATCAAAATTATTACCCAACCAAGTAGTGCCAGCTGTAACGATAGACTCAGGGTAATAATAGTAATGAAGCTCAACAGTGTAGTTATCATCTGGTGTAGGACCAAGTATAAACGTGTTGTCATCAAATATTGCATAATATTCTGGCTTTCCATAATAAGCCGCATCTGTATCTGGAAACGACTCCCTAATAAAATTAACATCTTTATTTAACAAATATGTATATTGGTTATCTGAATCAATAACTGCTAAACTAAATGTTGATAGCCAGTCTGTAGGCGTTGATAAATACTTATTACCTGTAGTTGTATTACCTGTCTGGTTGCGTCGTAAATCAGGTAACTGAACTGTATTATAAATACGCTGTTCAGCTTGCTCTATAAAAGTATTTATGTCAGTAGTAGTAAACTGATTTTCTGCATATGAATTTACAGCTGCTACTAATTCTGCGTAAGTCATTATTTATCCTTATGCCATTGGTCCACGAGCTTTAGTGCCTTTTGTTGCAGCACCATTACCACGTGTAACTACACCTTCTGTCTTTACATCTTTTTCTGGGTAACCACAGCAAGAAATATCTTCACTATAGTTTTCTGGTTGCTTATATGTTACCTTAGCGCCTTTTCTATCTTTATTCATAATTATACTCCTAAGTTATTGTTATGGTAACCGTGCCAACCTGTCCGGTACCTTCCAAATCATCTTCAATATCAGGTATTGCTAGTCCATTATTTAAACCAACAGGATTCCACCCATATTGATAATCTCTTTGCTGTGTTAAGTTTAAATCAGGTCTAGGGTCTCTTACTGCTTGAGGGTCCTCTACCGGATACATACCTTGCATGTTTTGTGGGTGGTCTGGTTCCCAACATTCCTTACATACTTTAATCTCAGTATTAGTAGTTTTTATAGTTAACTTTTTTAATTCTTTTAACTTATACTGAAACCCACATCTATCACAATTTCCAATTGCGCGTTTACCAGCTGTAAACTTACTAGCCATGTTAAACCTTTACAAATATTGAGGACGAGGGACTAATCTTAAGTCTGCTTTTTCTCTATCCTCTGTAGAAGCCAATAACCATTGTTCTTCATACTCTTGTTTTAAAAATTGAATTCTATCAAAAGCCTGTGGCAATTTTAAACTTAAATAATACGCTAATCCTGCAACTAAACAAGGTAAGAATCTAAATGGTATATCTTGTGTGTTAACACCATTACCTGCATCTTCCATTCTTCTTAAACGCCAATATTTGAATGTGTATGTATCATTATCTGGAAGAGGCCATACATTAATATTAGGTTGAGCTACTTGTCTATTTATCCAAACTTGTATAGGTCTACCTGTAGAGTTTTTGTTAGGAATCGTAGCATACGTAGGTGCAGAAATACGTGTAATATTAATATCACTTTGTGACTGTCCTGTACCTGTTCTAATTACTTGTTCTAACAAATCTATAGTATCAGCAGGTAGGTTATATGTACCTGTGCCAGAAGTAAGACTTATTGCTCCTTCTTCTATAGTCCATAAATTTACTCCTCGATTTGCCCATTCTGCAGTTAATAAATTTAAACTACGTCTAGCAGTTCTTAAGTCATATCCAGTACGTAGCTCAGCACCGCATCTCTCAAATGCTTCTTCGACTATTTGATTTAAATCTAAGTTAAATGTTACTGTTCCTGAAGTTGCCATTATTTAGTCCTTCTTTTTAAAGGTGCTACTCTTCTTGGTTTACCTTTTGGCTGACCAAGACTTTTCTTTTGTGCTATCCGAGACTTCTTCTCAGCTGATGTCATTTCACCCGAAGTTTTGGGGGTCTCGGTTGACACTCGTTTGCTAGGTCGGCAATACGGAGTACCTCGCGATTCCCCTTTCTGTCTACCGCACGGTTTGCCGGTCCTAACATCTTTCCAATCTTCTTTAAACCAGCGTTTAAGTGCAGCACCTTTAGCTGTCTTTTTAACTGCCATTATTTTCCTTTGTTTTTACGACATTTAGCTATAGCACCTGATGCATACGCGCTAGGGAAAACTTTGTATTGTGCTTTTACTTTTCTGTAACAAGCATCTTTAACCGAGCCGCCTTTTTTCATAGCAACTGGTTTCATCGCTTTTCCCATACCGCGACACTTCATCATACCATGCGACCCTTTGTTTTACCTTTTACAGCACAGCCATCAGCTCGTTTAGAACATGATGAAGCTTTTTTAACTGATCCGCCTTTTTTCATACCTGGACGAGCAGTTCTAACATTTTCTCTACCTGGTAAAATACCGGGTCTACCGCCTCCACCACGTGTCGGTGTCGGTGTCGGCGCAGGTCTTGGTGCAGGTCCTCTTGGATTCATTCCCACACCACCTCGTGTTGGCATTGGTGTTGGCACAGGTCCTCCCATTGGTGCAGGTTTTGGTGCAAGTCCGCTTGGATTCATTCCCTTACCACCCCGTGTTGGCATTGGTGTTGGTGCAGGTTTTGGTGCAGGTCCTCTTGGTACGGGTGTTCCCGCTGTGCCTACTCGTGTTGGCATTGGTCTTGTCATGCCTGGTCTTCTTGGGTTTACTCCACCTCGTGTTGGTCTTGTCATGCCTGGTCTTGTTGGTCTTCTTCTCATAATATACTCCTTAAACCATTCGTCCTTTAGTTTTACCATCACGCTTAACCGTGCCACCTTTTTTAAATCCCATAGATTTCTGAGCCATACGTTGTTGGTTTCTAGCTGCAGCCATACGATCAAACTTTTCTTCTTTCTTTTTAGGTGCTGGTCCTGAATCAGGAGTTTTAAGTTTTCTTAAATCCGTTTTTTCAGCAGGTTTAAATTTTTCTACAACTTTGTCCATTATTTTTTTATCTGGTCCATATTTTATATCAGTCTTTTTATTAATCAGTTTTTTACGTGCTGGTGCTGGTTTAGCTATAGGTTTATTAGTAGCACTCATGTTAGGTCCTTTAGTAGTATCTACTTGTTTACCTTTCATGGTACCAGGCACAGCTTTTTTCTTTTTCTGTCTAGCAAACATCATGTTATTAACTGCTTCTGTTTTGTTTGGAAACAATTTTCTTGGTTGCCTTTCTTCTAAAGTAAGTTCTTTTTTAGGTTTACTTTTCAAAGGACCATACTTTTTAATATTTGCTCTTGTTTCTTTTATTCCATATTTATCTTTATCTTTAGCCATAATAATCTCCTAAATCATTCTTCCTTTTGTTTTACCTCGTACACAGATACCGTCGCGTTTGCACTTAACAGATCCACCTTTTTTATAATTGTTCTTAGTCATGCCCATACCAATCTTACCACCTTTCTTTTTCATAACAGCAGCAGGATTTCCTTTTTTAGGAGCAGGTTTAACTGTTTTTGTTCTTTTTGTTTCTTTATCATCAGACTTTTCAAATCCTTCTGGTGGAGGTAAATCTGTTTCTTTCTCACCAAACATTTTTTTGTCTTCTTCTGTCATACCACCTTTTTCATACTTTTTCACTTTAGTAAACTCCTTACCGACTGATTGAGGAACACCAACTTTCTTAGCAAACTTAGGGTTATTAGCCACAGCTTGCATAAACTTTAATTGTTTTTTACTCTTTGCTGGCATTTTCTTTTCTTCTTTTTACCCATGCTTGAACAGTTTTAGTTTCGTAAATCCGAATACCTGTCCAAACGATTGTAAATATTGCAGCAACTTCCGGTAACCATTGCAGGACAGAGCCTACGGCAGTAAATATAGAAGCTGCATCTATTGCGTGCTTTGTTGGTTCGTCCATATGATTCATCACCTTTGTTAACATTTCCATCTCCGTCTTGCTTGACGTAGTCTTGAGTTAGGGTCTTTAGCTGCTTTTGGAAAGTCTTTCATTTGTCCTGCACTTCTTGCACAAAATGACTTACGTCGCTTTGCATCTTTAGAACCAGGTTTAGGACTTCCTGTAACAGCCGTCTTTAATTTAGAGCCTGGGTTAGCTTTACGGTATGCGGCTACGCCTTTCTTAGTCATACCAGCACCCTGCTTGGTCGGGCGAAAATTACCCGACTTTACAGAAGTTTTTATGCCCATGCCTTTTTTCTTAGTTGTTTTCTTTTTCTCTGCCATCAGACACAATCTCCGAGTGCTTCGAACCATCTTCTATTTTCTGAAGTTGTTTTACCCTCGCTCGGTATTTTCTCTGCGAGTTTAGTATCCTCATTTTTTGGTTCAGGCTCTTTATCCATTTTAGCATTTTAACTATAAAATACTGTCACCGCCGTAACGTTT
>Ga0208898_1001715_pt1 | contig 14130 bp, 17 predicted proteins | sample VirMetDEL_Mar_4_FD_184513 | JGI IMG/M metagenome (GOLD analysis project Ga0208898, IMG submission 184513) | Aqueous microbial communities from the Delaware River and Bay under freshwater to marine salinity gradient to study organic matter... | ecosystem: Environmental > Aquatic > Marine >...
CAAATTTTACCACGCCATTCTCTGAGAATGCTTTCTCCCAGAACTTCATGATCTCGTAGTTGGTATTGTAATCACCACGCTCATCGTAAACATTCTGTAGCTTCTCCAGAGTCTGCTCCTTCTGACCCTCAAGGAATCGGATCTTATCTTCTATAGATTTGTACTCAGTTACGAGGCTGTAGTCCTTGGGGTCAACCACCACCTCTCTGTAGCTTTCGTTTAGCTCCTTTAGATCTCTCTGAATACTTTCAATCTCAGCATCGAATGCCGCCATTTTATCAGCTAGAGAGCCTTCGTCCATAGCCTCCTTGACCTTCTGCCCGCATGACCTACAGGTCTTCGCTCTAGCATTCGCTAGGAAGTCCTGTGCTCGCTTCTGCTCGCCTTTGAGCGTCCGCACGGCATCCTTTATCTCCCAGTCGATGCGTTGATTGTGCTCGTTTACAGCTACCACTTCCGCAAGTGTAAGATCTCTGCACTTGTCCATAAGCTCTGGATCAATTTCTTCAAGCAATCTTTTAGCCCCATTAATCTCTGCATCATAAGTCTCCACCGCACTTTGGTGCTCTTCTAGAATCGCTGTCAGCCTCTTCGCTCCCTGGTTATATTCTGACTTGAGGTACTTCACAGAATCGCGCAAAGCAAATAGGTCATCCAGGTTGAGGAAGTTCTTGATGATAGTTCTCTTATCATCAGGAGTGGCTGTCAGGAACTCAATGTTATTCTGCTGACCAAAGATTGTAGATGCGAGAAACACTTTATAATTTGTGTTCAGTAGCTCATCAATCAACGTCTGGGTATTGGTTGCGTTGTCCGTGGTAATCTCTTCCCCGTTCTTGTACAGGCGAAGGAACGTAGGGCGCTTGCCTCGCTCGATTACAAGATCGTTGACCTCAATACGAACAACACAGTTCTTCCTCGTCCTGTTGTTGACGAGAGCCTCCTCCGTAGACTTACGAATGGTCCTACCAAAAAGACCCCAAACAAGAGCCTCAATCATAGCACTCTTGCCAGAGCCGTTGGACCCCTTGGTGTCCTTGTTCTTCCCTTCGATCATGACGATCCCTTCACCGAGACCACCAATATCGAACTCTATATTTTTTATAGAGTAGAAATTACTGATCTCTATTCTTTTGATTTTCATGGATAAGCTTTAGCCCTTCGAGAAGAACGTCTTTGTTTATTTTTGTGTTGCTGGCGTTAAGATACTGCTCAATCAGATCGTCGTTGACCTGTAGTGATATCACCCCTGGCTGAGGATCGAAAACATCGCGGTCATCTAGGAGAGGAACATACTTTATCTCCAGAAAGCCCACATTGAGGCCGTCACATGTCCAAGCGACATGCGAATCCTCCTCCAGAGAGTTAATAGTAACCCGCAGCAGCGTAAACCAATCCTCTTGGTTAATCCAGTCGATGTTGTTTTTAACTGTCTCATAATCAATTACTAAATGGCGAACGCCAAAGTCTATTGGGTATTTCTTGAATCCTTTCTTTGTGATAACTCCGTAATAGCAATCTTTTCCAGCTTCTCCAAAGTTTGTTGAGTAAGGTGTTCCCAGGACTGTAACTTGTCCGTCTTCTGTATGCTTGTGAATGTGCCCAAGTATAGTACGGTTTTTGAAAGCATCCAGTTGAAGGCCAAAGTCGGCGTCACCAGCAGAGTTAAGAGAACCGACGTAACCAAAATGACCAAAGACAAAACTACCTGGATTGGCAGCACCCAAATCATGTTCAATCCTCGACTCATCTTCGTAGTGGGGAATGAACGTCCAATTATTCTGCTCATCGTAATATGTTTGTGTGTATACTGTTACCTTATCATTTTCAAGGAGAGACAACGAGGTAACCCCATCGTCTGATTTATTATAGCTGTCATGATTTCCTCTTAGGATATAAACATGCAGACCTTTTTCCTCGGTGATCCAATCCATTAAATACTTAAGAGATAGCATCACAGGAGGGCGAGGGGAACGGTGCATCATCAGATCCCCCAGGAAAATTACAGAATCACATCGGTGCTTTACAATGCCGCGCTCTACAATCTTCTTAACAGTTTCTAGCTGCGCCTCCATCATACCTCTGGGAGTATGGTTGAAGTGCAGATCCCCAATCACTAGCGTAGGCATAGTGCCTCCCAACTGTAAGGGAAGATAATCTTCATGATATCACCGATAGCCCTGGCGTACTTCTGTGCCTCTAGCTGAGTATGCTTCTCGGTCCTTAGTTTCCACATGTGGTGCCAGCCAAGCAACGTACCCGTGGTTACAGTAGTTGTGAACATAGACTGTGGAAGAACCATTCTAGCTTGCTCAGGCGCAACTCCAGCTTTAAGCATGTCGTTATACACTGCCAAAGCATTAGAGTTTACAAACTTATTTCTAGACAGCATCCCTGAGCTATTTGGGTGCATGGTATCAGAGCTTCCCTGCTTCACATTATCAGCCTTCTCCCTCCAGATGGGGGGCTCATGAAACTCTGGCTCTCCAGTGATATAACGTCTAGATACCTCGCTCCAAGAGAAACCAACTTGATGCTTGCCCAGTTGGCGAAGCACGAAAATAGGAGCAACAAGACGTAGAGTAGCAGAAGGATGACGAAACGGGAGGTCGTGTCGCTCTCTTGCCAAGTAGTTGATAAGCTTTTTATCTTTGTCTTCATCGAATTCTTTATGTTCTTTGTCGAAAGAGCATCGGGCTGCGTTGACTACCAGAAGATCTCCATCCTCTGTGTGGTTCAGCAACTCTACCGAACCCTTGTCTAATACTTGTAGTTTCATAGGATGGGGACTCCCCCCTCAAAATGTACTTCCTTACCGTTCCCAAACGAAGTGCCAAGCTCAACATCAATACCGAAGGGAACGTCAAATTCGATATCGAATACTTTCTTTAGCGTAGGGTAGTTTACCATCTCATCATAGATGATTTCTATAGCTCTCTTGCTCTCATTCTTGGGACAAACTACTTCAATCGAGTCATGGACCGTAGCTACAGGTCGAGCCTCCATGTGCTCCCGCTTAAACCTACGGCTGATACCTAGTAGAGCACACAGAAGAATGTCAGAAGCTGTAGACTGGATAGTGAAGTTAAGTCCCTGTCTAAGGGCACGGTTAACCACACCACGATCACGGCTCGTCACGTTAGGTAGCTTGCGGGTCCTGCCAAAGATAGTGTACGCTTCTTGGTTTGCTAGAACGTACTCGTTAACAAAGTCCATGTACTTGAAGATACCTGGGTAGACGTTCTGATAGTCCGCGATGATCTTCTCTGCACGCTTTAGGGGGATGCCCATCGTCTCGCTCAAGTTGAACGCTCCACCCCCGTAAACAATAAGGAAGGAGACCGTCTTGGCGATCTGTCGCTCCTCTTTACTGATGTCCTCCTTCTGGAACAGGAGCCTAGCCGTGTATGTGTGGAGGTCAGCGCCAGACTTGAACGCCTTCTGCATGACAAACTCTTTAGAGATATGGGCCAAGACCCGTAGCTCCATCGCAGCATAGTCAGCAGCAATGAAGTCCCACCCAGGAGGAGCACAGAACAGGTCCCTGATGTTGTCTTCCGTCTCCCTGGGGAGAGTGTGGAACGACACACCCATCGGCTTTTGTGCGTTGTAAGACGCGCAGGACAGACGACCCGTAGCGGTGCCATCAAACCTGAAGTCTACGAACACCTTGCTTACATCGTTATACTCAATTGCTTTCTTCGTACCCTCGATGTATGTCTTGGTGAGCTTCTGAGACTTCCTCAGATCCAGAAGACCCTTGATGAATCTCTTCGCCTCAAGAAGGTCTTCTGTGCTCTTGCTGGCAACGACAGACTTACTGATGCGTTTACCTTCGTCTCTATGCTTCCAGTTAGCCACGGCGCTCTAGCTCCTCGTCGATGTGTTCCAGTAGTAGTTTAAGTGTAGGTGCGGATACAGAAGGTGCTCCCTTGGGGGTCCTGTCAGGAGGGTACAACTCCATCCCACCCTCTCTAGTATACAGAATCTCACACAGGTCTGCATTAGAAGACACGTTATCTTTTGTAGTAACTCCCTTGCAAGTGTACAGACCATCTTCTCTGTCCATGTTCTTGGACGATAGCTGGCGACCTACTCTATCCAAGGCGTCTTGATCAACAATCAGACCCTCCCACTCCATCTCTGCGAAGTTGGATAGGCTGGGCATCACAACGTGCTTCAGGAGGTTCATGGTATTGTCTTCCAAACGGTCTACGATCAGGTCGAATAGCTTGAGCGTGAAGTGGGTATCCATAGCGTTACCCTCCATGCACTCACCTAGATCCATGTTAGCCCAGTCACATTTAGATGGATTGTCGATAGTCAGCATAACTATATATATTATAGGTTATAAGGATAAATTATGAACGAATCAATGTGGAGTACTTATAGGAAGATTGCTTACTACTTACTAGAGAGTAGTGATGTCGATTTTGAAAGTGAGAGGGGAGAGTTTTCACGCTACGGGGACCCCGACGAAGAAATAAAAGCAGCAAAAAAGGCAAACCGGGTAAAAGTAAAAAAGAAACACAGTAAAGGTTTTTGGAAGAAAAAAACTAATACTGACGCAGGGGAAATTGACCCTGGGATGGGTGGCCTGAGAAGAACTGTAAAGAAATTAAAAAGTTATGGTCGAGATAAAGCTAGAAGACGAAGGGTGTACGACCAAGTAAGATCGGGTAGCGACGATCCTTCTATAATGAGAAATAATGATTTGGTTGCAGGGAATTCCCGAGCCATGATGCGACAAGCGTTAGGAAAAAAACCAAAGGTAATTAGATATAAGAAATAAGCATTACGCAGTCTCCTGTTCTTCAAGTGCAGTGCTGTAGTTATAGCGAGCGTTGAAGTATTTCTTCATGGCTTTCCTTCTATCATACTCAAGCTTAGAGAAGATCACTAGTGTCTCATTATACCTAGCATCAAGGTGCTCGTAGGTAGCTTGCGCTTCATCTAACTCGGCTTTCAGTTCTTCTAGTGTCATAGGTTCTCCAGTTCAGAGGCGAAGTAAAGTTTGGTAAGGTCCATCAAGGACTTGGGCATGTTCTCATCAAGCAGGTGGTGCATGATCTTAGTGTCCCACACGTTCTCGACCGTGATGCCGTATGATAGCAAGAAGTGCAGGTCGAACTTAGCGTTGTGAAATACTTTTTTATTGTTGGGGTTTGACATGATGGCTCGAATGCAGAACCATGCATCAGAATACTCCTCAGTACCTTTCCTGAAAGGGCTGTCCTTGTGATCCAGAGGGATTACCCAGGTCATGTCCCTGCTAGAAATGGATAGCGTCATGATACTATCTGTTCGGAAGTTGAGTCCCGTCGTCTCGGTGTCAATAGCGAGAGTATCGAAAGTGATCTTCAGCTTCTCAGTCAGGTCGTAGAGATCTTCTACGTTCATGATCGCCTTGTACTTGAAGTCCCCCTCCCTACGGCGGTTAAGAATATACATCTCATGAGCATTCTTAATATCAGTCTGGAATAGGGAGAGGTTCTTCGGCTCCTTGATACAGGCGTAAGGGTGGAAGATCGGAACCACAATACATTTGTGACCCTCTTCGCTCTCAAACTCGAAGGCTTTCCCTCTCTTGTTTGTGATGCCGCTCTTCCGTAGAATCATCTTCATCGCAAGGTTGCCACAGGCAAACACTAGGCGAGGCTTGATTGTGTCAATGGTGGACTGGATGTGCTGACGGCAGATCTTGATGTCGTCAGTCTTCATGTCCGCTTCCTTCACTTCAGTACACTTGACCGAAGCTGCTGTAGCAAACTTGGTCGGGTAGGTGTCGTTAAGTAGACTCATCTCCTTCTTGTTGAAGGCTACAGGAGTACCGTGAATGAAGCTGAGTGAGTCAGATAGAAACAGTGTATCGCACTGCTCCATGTCTTCGTGGTCCATGTGGGAATGCACAGCTTTGTCTTTACAAAGGATGCTGCACCCCTCACATCTTGGGTCACCACCAGCCATATTGCTGCCAGCATACAACTTATTGAGGTCAAACATACTATTATAAGGTATGGGAAATAGATATATAGACAATGACGAGTTTGAGAGAATCATCTTATTATACAAAGAAGACCCGCAAACTCACGAAGAAGATCTGGTTTCTGTCTTCGAACTCCTAATAAAAAACATCGTTGAGTCCTTCAAGTTTGAAGTAGACCCCAACGATGCCAAGCAGGAATGCTTTGCTCTGGTGCTCAAGACGGTTAAGAATTTCAAGCCCAAGAAAGGCACTGCGTTTAATTACTTTACGACGGTAATTCTAAACCAACTCAAGCTTATGTACACCAGAGAGAAAAAATACAAGCAGAAAATCGAAAATTACATCGACATTCATAAAGATAACTTAGACCTTTAGTTGCTTGTATATATTTGGTAGATAGAACTCGGATTTAACCTTGCCTTTCTTCAACCGAACAAGGTGCGGCACCTTCGTACTTCCATAGATAACGAAGCTGTGCGGCATATCGAAGCTATTTACAACATAAAGCTTCTCTCCGTCTTCATTTTCCCCATACTTATTTCTAAGTTCATCTACCAAGCCTGAGCACCAATCATCCCAATCGGAAACGAAAAGAATACTCATGCTAGACTTATTTATTTTTTGCTGCGACAGAATCTTATTTAAGTCGTTTTCCTTTCTAAGGAATTGCAAACTGTATTTCATGCTTCTTCAGTAGCTTCTGTGGTTTCAGCCTTTTCAGAATCCATAAGCTGAACCTGTCCATCTTCACCCTCAACAACAGTGATGCCTGAGGCAGCAAGCTCCTCTTGGTTCTCCACCGCGTACTTTTGTACCAACTCTTGTAGTTGTCGGTTAAGAGTTTCACATCCAGCAACAAAGACCGTCTTCATGAAGTCGTCATCGCTAACCTCCTCTGGTTTAACCATGTCGGAGAAGTTCTTGAAGGCTTGTGCTTCGTCTTTAGATAATTTAATTTGTATTTTCATTCTATTTCTGCTCCGCTGATCTATGCGGAGTCTCCAGTTTTGTATATCAAGTTTGATACTTTGTTTTTGAGTATCCATTACACTATAATAGTATGAGGTTTATATTTATGGAAGACAATTACGACTTTTCCAAGTTGAAGAAAAAAAAGAAGGTTAACAGCAGGACTAAAGGTGCATCGTTTGAACGACAGATAGCCACGATGCTAAACAAAAGGTTTAACACCAAAGAGTTCTCTAGAACGCCTGGGTCAGGAGCGTTTGCTACAACGCACAATCTACCTGATCATTTAAAGTTACATGGAGACTTGATTACCCCAAAGAATTTCCGCTACTGCATAGAATGCAAGAAGGGATACAATAAGGAAAATCTCTATAGTCTTTATAATTATAGATCCGACTTTTGGAAATTTATTCTTCAATGCCAAAAAGATTCAGACTTGTGCAAAAAAGAACCAATGGTCATATTTAAACAAGATAGACAGAAAACCCTGGTGATTGTGCCCTCTTATATAATATACACAAGTAATAAATATATAGAGATTCACAAAGAAGAAAAATCATATAAGATGTATTACTTAGATGATTTACTCAAAGAAGAGGATTATCATTGGTTTGATTAAGTAGTTCTTCTAGAAGCTTAATTTGTCCTTGAATAAATAGCTTAGTTACTTCTTCTCTAGTTTTCTGTGTGGGGCTAAAGTCTTCGTCGGAAGCATATTTCTCCAGGGTTTCTTTAGGAACATACAAGGATGTTCTAGTATTACTTTTACCCGCAGAAGTTTTCGTGTGAGACTGATCTAGTATCACCGTTGACCCCCCACCAGAAATTATTATCTTGGTTCCTTTAACTTCAAACTTACGATCTTTAGCTTGAGCAATGTCAGTTAGGATTTTGTTATGCTTAACGGCTAAAACCTTTCCAGAGTCATCGCTAATCAATTGAGATAGGTCTCTAGTATTAGCCCCGCAGGTAAAAGCCATTGCCATAACGTAATCTTCCGCAGCTTGGTTGCCAGAAGCAAGATCTTTCTTTAGTTGATTCATTCTCTCCAACCTACCTACTTTCTCTCCTAGTCGCTGCCTGTTATCTTCTGCTGTGGGTCCATCTCCAGCAAATTCTTTCAACACAAACTCTTTACCTTTCTTATCGAATAAGGTATCTCTCAAAGCAGAATTCTTTAGGTCAGAAAAACCTAACCTTTTTTTCATAGAAGCGAACGCAGACTTAGCCAACTGCTCAGGAGTAATGGCTTTTATCTTTCCTCCCTTTGTATATGTGGTGTTCTCCATGAAGGGCACCGCAGCTTTAGCTACCTTGGCTTCTAGATCTTCTGCATACCTAGCAGTCTCAATTTCTCTTTCTGTTGAATAATCATACAGGTTTTTGTATAAGAATGTTTGGAACTCAGGATCTAGATTTTTTCCCTTCCCTCCTCCAGCGAGGATTTCCAACATTCTTCTGATGGAGTTTATCTCACCGAACTTTGCTTGTTGTATCTCTGCTAACCTTTTTAATCCTACCCCAACTGCGTACTGGTTAGGACCTATTACTCGAACCTCACTACCAATGGCCTCTGCTTTTTCCAATGCTTTATCTTGATCAGAGTAAACGTAATCAAGGTCTTCTCTGGCTCCAGTAGCAACCTCTAGGCCAACTGGCTGCACACTGTCGGCGTCCATGAATTTTGCAAAAGGAAGAGCCAGGGACATTTCGGTGAGTAAATATTTCTTAAGCGCCTCATCGTCACCCAAGGCTTCTAATAACTCGTCTTGAACTACTTGAGCAAAAGCTTCATCTAGTGTAAGTCCAGAATCCCCACGCGCAGCCTGTATATCTTTTAGGATAGCCGCCTTGCTTTTTAAAGCTGAAATTAAAGCAGCCTTTCCCTCTTCTATATTGCCATTAACCATCATGGCCGCAACAACATGAAACTCTTCAAACAAAACTCCCTTGACGGCGTTCTTTTCTTGAGTTGAAAATGCACTACCAGCAACTTTAGTAAAATCGTTCTTGGAAAACCCACAGCTATCTTCTATGGCGTTTAAGCCTATTTGATAAAGCTTGTTCGGAGACTTATTAGATCCCACTACAAGTAATTCTGATGGGTCGTTTCCGAAGAGAATCAATTGGTTTTTGTAGAAACCTACTTGGCGCTTTACATCTTCACAGGCATCTTTTTTTTCTTCTTCAGGAAGAGCTATAAATGAAGTGACGGCTTCAAAGTTATCCAGGATCTTAGCAGCCATAGCAGGACTCATCTTAGCTTCAGTAGACAAGCCATCATCATCTACAGTCCGTACTTCAGCGGACATTATCTTCCCTAAGATTCCTGTGGAAAAAGTTTGATTTCCTTTCGTAAAATAAGTTGAAGCTATTTGAGCTTCGGTAATGTCACCAAAAAGACCTTCTCTAGCTAATTTCTGTAAGCGGCTTAAGATCTCTTTAGCTTTCGGAACTAGATCAACATATTCAGGGTCCTCTAAGCTTCCCTCAACAGTTAAATTTTTTGCTTGCTCTTCGGCTTTCGCGTCTGCTAATCTCTTCTTCTCAATTTCCTCTGGGGTCAACCCCTTATCACCCCCTTCTCCTGTGTCAGGAGCCCAAGCACCTAAAAGTTTTTTAGAGTAACTTCCTTCGTGAGTTTTGTTTGGGTTGATATCGTTTTTATAATTAGAGGCGTTAAAATTTTTACTTGTTAAATTAGATCCTGATATCGTAATATACCCAGGCTTATCTTTTGCAGGGGAAATCTCAATATTTTTATTCTTACCTAACCCTGTCTGAAGATTACCTGCTGCCGCTGCCTGAATTGCAGAGTCTATCTCAGGGAAAGCATTTAATTGTTCTGGAGTATAACTCTCACTGATATAAGTGATCTTATACGTCCTTTTCTTCAGCTTGCTGTAGCTTTCTAGTAATTCCGAGAAATAATCCATATCTTATTATAGATGAAAAAAATAGCCCCGCCCACACAGGTAAAGGACGGGGCTAAAAACCTAATTTAAAATCACTGAGTAGGGTTTGTGTAGTTGTAGACGTTCATGAAGTCGTACTTGAAGTTCACTGTAAGCATGTGGAAATCATTAGTGGCATAGTTAAATTCCGCAGCTTGCCAGGAAGTGGGGTACACTCCGTAAAGCTCGATGGTAGAATGAGGAGTTAGAGTGTTGTCTAACTGAACAATCTCAAGCTTGTCTGCCTTGAATGTGTTACCAGCACCTCCTCCCGGCTGGGCGCTCTTAGTCATTTCACCTGTGAGTGGATCATAGGTATGACGGAAGAAGCGGTAGAGGTCAGAAGCTGTCTCACGAAGGTAGAGGTTGTCGAAGTCGATAGTAAGCTCACCTGGAGTAGTCTTGCCTGGGTAGTGAAGCTTATCGTTAACACGATCAACAACAATAGCCTCGTTCCGCATCTCTAAACCACCCACCTTCTTAGCGGCAAGGGTTAGATCTGGGACGTTGGTGATGTCCTGAGGGAGCCCGAAGAAGTGAGCTTCGAACTGATACGCCCGCACTGAATCAAGGTCAGTTGAGACGGTAGGAAGCCCCTGACCCGGAGTGAAATCTCTACCGTATTTTGTCTTGTAATATGATGTTGCCATTAATTATCTCCTTATAGGGTTCCTAGATCAGCGGACTGATTGGTTAGGTTGATCTCAAACACGATGACCTCAGCGGTCTTGGTAGGCTTGAGAAGAACTTTTGTCCAGAGTTCGTTACGGTCTACGCGAAGAGGTGTGTTTGTAGTCTCGTCGCAGACAACTCGGAACTCTGTAATTCCCCGTCTTCTTCTGATGTCATCAAGGAAGGGGTTAACAACACCCTCAATCTGTGACCAAGTAAACTCGTCGTTCGGCTCGAAGACAAACCGTTGAGTAGAAGCAAGTATGACCTTTCTGACATAGATCATTAGTCTTCTGACATTAATTCTATCTAGCGAGGTAGGAGTTCTTTGACCTGTTCTTTGGCCGAAGATAGTAAGCCCTTGCTGAGGGAAAGCAACAATCGGGTTTACGATGTTACCGCCACTGTAAAGGCTGTCCCTGTCGCCCTGGTTGAGCTTGACCTCTACCTCTGTAGGCTTAGTCAAACGACCCCGCTGGAAGCCAGCAGGAGCGAACCAAGTGTCTGATACGGCATCTGTATAGGCCATCTGTCTAGCAGCAAAGATAGACGGATCATACCATCGGTCCTTGCCGTCGAAGGTGCTGAATACTTTTACCCAAGGCCAGTGAACCGCAGCGAACGAACTGTTGATCGCAGTCGTTCTTGATCCCGTTGTAGAAGCCTGACCGTTAGTCCAATCAATCGCATCTTGAACAGTTCCTACCGCATAAGGAGGAGCAACAAGAGCCATGAAGTCCTGCGTAGTTTCCGCTAGAGTAATAAGACTATTTTGAACTTCTTGTGTGGATACACCAGGAACAAGGGCCACGCCGACGTTGATAATATCATCGTCTAGAGCTTGCATTCCTGTCTTGGGTTCTGTCGTAGCGTCACCAATCAAAGAGGTAGCTCGACCATTCTCAGTAGCAGCGATACCGTTCGTGCCACCAGCTAAGTTGGTGGCGGCAGTACCTACAAGTTTGGCAAATCTACCTCCAATCTTATCAATCGCTACGCTCCCCTGGAAAGAGATATCGAATAGTCCCGTGGTTAGTTGGCTTATTGAATCTGAAAACTTAGTTAGAGCAGTTACAGCAACGTCAGAACCGTCTCTAACAATGTTGCCTTTAATAACTCTAGAGGTAGTGTTTGTTTCTCCAGTGTTAATTACGTCTTCCAAGAACGCACCAGAAGCGACAAGGCTGGCCTTGAAGGTTTCTAAAGCAACGCCTTGCTCGTTTACAGCTACCACGAAGTTTTGTGATCCAAGAGAATCTAAAGTAATAGAGTTGCCGCTAGTATCTCCATTAGCTCTAACCCCTCCGTTATACCCAGCACCGGGGTGCAGCGATTGGACAAGGTAGCTTAAGCTCTTAGATCCTGTAGTAACAATCTGTGCTCCTCCAATTGTTATGGAAGAAGATTGTCCGGTGGGACTTATTCCGAAGTTTACAGTAGGATCTAACGTAGGATCAAAAGCATTCAAAGCATCTATTCCGCTTGCTTCATTGAAGGTAGTTCCTTCGCAGATCTTGGCAGTAAGCTCTGCCCCAGAGCCCGCAAAGCTGCCAACAATGGCACCGGAAAGACCTAGCCCGCTGTCGAAAGAGCCGTCATTAAACACGCCCACTAAATCTGCGTCTAAAGCGCCTCCAATTACTGACCTTAGAGCTTCGGACTGAGAGCGAGCATTGGGTACGTTGACCACATAATCTCTTCCAGCCCCCCCGTTGTCAGAGAACTTAGCAACTCCTTCGGAGTCTTTAACCTGAATTCTTAGAGTGACGGGAACTTCAATTCCGTATCTGGCTTCAGCAGTATTGTCAGCTTGGCCGGAAACCGCGATGGCTGGGCAGTGACCTATGGACACGGTGGCAGAAGCGTCTACAGCTACCGTATCATCAGCGCACCGAATAAAGTATACGGCGTTAGTTTGCTCAAGGATCTCTAAAGCACCCTCTAAACCCTGACCGTTGATGGCTTCAGAAGGCTCACCGAAAGTACGGACAAGGGACTCTTGATCGGTAATAAGGGTAGCCTTGTTTGTTGGGCCTTTAGAAGCAAAGCCAACGATACCTACTATTGAAGTGTTAATAGAAGGCGTGAAATCAGATATGTCTTTTTCTACTGTGTAAACACCAGGACTAACGTAATTGGGGGCCATAATTTATCTCCTATGCGTTGGAAATCTTGAACATTCTACGGCGGTGTAGAGTTTTTATTTGTTCCGTGATATAGTGATCAGGAACCACTATACTTTCCCCCGGCTTCATCCATTTCTCTTGAGTACCTTTTTCGGTATTAAAGTAAATGGTAAATGATTGTAGACTGTCGTTTTTAACTACTTTCATAATTTTCCTTCCTTAGTATGTAGCCAGCAAGATCAAGTTTTTTTCTACTTTTTATGGAACAAAAACTCTAGTAGCTAGTGTTGTAGTTACTGGATTTCTGTGCGGGCTTTTTCCATGAGGCGTGATAGCATCGCCAACCGTGCTCACGGGCACACCTCCAACTAAAACTCTAGGCGACCCAGGACCAATAATCGGTGCCCCAGCAGTAGATACCCCTATCACAGATATAGGTATTCCCTCTACGGTAACTCTAGGATCACCTGTAGCCGTGTGTCCACATGTTGCAGGAGAGCCCAAAACTGTAGGTAACCTCACGGTAAAATAATCTCCGTGTTAAATTCTTCAATCTTCCCGGTAGAAGTTACTAAGAACTTAGGGTTAGGGACGTATGTTCTAAACACAATATTAAAGGTTTTCTTTATTATTCTGTCTTCTTTATCTCCCGCAGTAACAGAACCTAGGTCCTCCTCAGTATCAAGGAAGGCTTTAGCTATTGTAGAAAATTTAGTGGGCACGTTCATCTCAGGATTGAACTTAAGTCTAATCTGCTCAAGAATCTGATCCATGTCAGCCATGTACTTGCACCATACGTTTAGCTGATAACTTATGTTAATTGGTCTGGGGGCTAGGCTTAGAACTCGAAAGGCTCTATTCTTTTCAGCGTCCCAATACTTTTCGTTAACAAGTACACTCTCTTGCCTTCTTCTAGCATCATCGTTAGCAGTTGTAGTTTGAGAAATAGTTAGCATCGGTAAGACGATATTCTCTTCTTGCTTAAGTTTGGCAATAGCTCTTTCTGCATTGGCATGAAGACATTTAATATCTTTAAATTTATCTTCTGAGGAGATATATCCGATGTCATTAAAAGCAGAGATCATTGCACGAAGAGAATCCCTATAAACGAAAGAAATGTTCTGTTTGGCCTGGGTCATCTTGAAGATCTTTCTTCTAACATCACCCTCCCTAGTAGGATAGTGTTTATTTCTACTCTCATTACTGCTAGTGTCCCAACTGAGTATAGATTCTATTGAATTGTTTCTTGTCATAGCTCTTCGATAGCTCCTCCATACCCGCCTAGTTCGTCACTGACCTTCGATAGAGGAGTGTCCTGAACCTCTGTACTATCGCGGAGGAGCTTGGCAGAGCACACTAAGTGATAAACGCCATACGCCTCGAAGCTATCTTCAACCACCTCGAAGATCTCATACTTCTGCTC
>Ga0208898_1001717_pt1 | contig 14125 bp, 22 predicted proteins | sample VirMetDEL_Mar_4_FD_184513 | JGI IMG/M metagenome (GOLD analysis project Ga0208898, IMG submission 184513) | Aqueous microbial communities from the Delaware River and Bay under freshwater to marine salinity gradient to study organic matter... | ecosystem: Environmental > Aquatic > Marine >...
TATATATACAACTGGCGGATCGCCGAGTGGTTCATGGATGCAAGTTGGCAACAATGGATTAATAATTGCAACTGGAAGTTGTTAAAAAATTACTAAATTTGTAAAAAATAAAATTATGGCAAATACTTATACTTGGAAAATAAATCAACTTGATGCTAAAATACATGAAAATGATTTAGATAATGTTATTTACACTGTTCACTGGTCCTATTTTGCACAAGATGATTCTGTCAAACCTATTACAGTTAGTTCTATTGGAACTATTGCAGTTACATACAATGAGGGTGATCCATTTATACCTTATGAAGATTTAACTAAAGAAGATGTTGTCAGCTGGCTAGAATCATCAGAGGGTATTAATGTTGATACTATGAAAGAAAATTTAGATAATCAAATTGAATTAATAAAAAATCCAGTTGATGAATATTTACATCCAGATTGGGATTAATAAATAATTAAATAAATAAAAATGAGTAAACTAGAGGAAAAAGAATTAAAATCTTTACAAGAAAATCAAGGCAAAATTAATCAAGTTGTATCTAATATGGGTGCAATATCTATTCAAAAAATTAACTTAGAAAAGTCAAAGGAATCTTTACTAGGTGAATTGAAAAAAATAGAAGATGAGCAAAACGATCTTAAAAAAGAACTTGAGGAAAAGTATGGAAAAATCTCAGTTAATTTAGAATCTGGCGAATACGAAATTATCCCAGAACAAGAATAAATTATGGCTGTTATAAATGCCACTAGCTTTTTGTTGTTAAAAGATACAACAGTTATTGGGCATTCTAAAAGCACAAGTTTCAATGTAAATGTTGACTTACCAGAATCTACTAGCAAAGATAGTTTAGGTTGGAAAGAGGTTATACCAGGTGTTAAATCTGGAACATTAAGTTGTGAATGTTTAACTGATTATTCAGATAGTTTAGGTTTTGAGCAGTTAGCCGATATGGTGCTAACTAAACAAAAAGCAACATTTTATTTTAAAGACAATGTAAATCCTAAATTAATTGTCAGAGGTGAGGGGTTTATAAATTCAGTTGATGAAACTGCCGCTTTTGAAACTGCAACAAGTTTTAACCTAGAGATTAATCTAACTGGTGTATTTTCTATAACAGATCCTAGTGTTGGTTTAACTTGGGATAATGTATTTGCTAAGTGGGAAGATATTGCCACAAACTGGGAAGATGTATAATTTTTTTATTTGTATATTTGTTAAAGATTAATAATTTAAAAAATATATAAATGGCTACAACTGGAGTATTTAATGGTACTGATTTACTACTAAAATTAACTGATGGTACATCAATAGCAACATCAACTATTATCGGACATTCAACATCTTGTTCATTATCACTTTCTAATGATTTGCCAGAGGCAACTACAAAAGATTCAAATGGTTTTCAAGAAGTTATTGCTGGAGTTAAAAGTGGTGAACTTTCTTTTGAAGGATTAATTGCTTATGATGATGATGCTAACCCAGTAGATTTTGCAGATATTCTTATAGCTCGTAGAGCTGTAACATGGACATTTGGAACTGCTGATGCTGCTGATACTGTTTACACTGGATCTGGTTTTTTAAGCTCAGTTGAGATGAGTGCAGAAATGGAATCACCAGCAACTTATAGTGGATCAATTACAATTAATGGAGCAATTACTACTGTATAATAAGTAATTAAGTTTTAAAATAAAAGGGGTATAAATTAAGGAACTATACCCCTATAAATATATATATATGGCAAACAAGAAACGAGGTTACTATACCCTAAAAATAGGTGGCAAAATGCGAACAATGCATTTTTCAATGAATTTCTGGTCAAACTTTACTGAATTTTTACAAGTACCATTAGATAAAATAGGTGATGTATTCAGTCAAGGTGTGTCTATAAAAGCAATTATTGGTTTAGTTTATTCTGGTTTATTAGCACATGATCAAGAACAAGGTAATGAAATTGACTATAATGAATTTAAAGTTGGGATGTGGCTTGAAGATTTTGATGCTGATAAATTAACAGATGTTGTTAAGTCAATGATGGAATCCAGAATATTAGGCAATGATCTTAATATGGGGGTTGCTAGAAATATTAAGAAAACTACAAAGCCGACTAAAGAGGGAAAGTAAGCAGCCAACTTGATTGGGATTCTCTTTTAGATTTTTACATTGGTCAGGTTGGCATAAACCCAGATAATTTTTGGAGAAATACATGGAAAGAGAATCATTTATTAGGTGAATCTTATATGATAAGAATTAATACTGAGTGGGAACAAGCTCGGTATATTTCAACAATGCTTTACAATGTAAATTGTAATAAACAAGGGCAAATGATCACACCAGATAAATTATTCCCATTGCCTCAAGATGTTTACTTAGGCAAAGGAAAACCAAAATCAACAAAAGATAAATTTATTAAATTTAGGGAAAAGGTAAAACAATCTAAGCTACCAAAATAGGTGGCTTATTTTTTTTGTATTTTTGATAAAAATTAATTTATGGCAAAGTTAAGATTAGATTTACAGCTAACTGGGTTTAAACAAGCATCTGGAAAACTAAAACAATTCGGCAATAAAATGAAGTCGGTGGGTGCTAGTATGCAAAAATTTAGCTTACCATTGGCTATTGCTGGTGGTGCGGCCATAAAGATGGCATCAGATTTTGATAAAAACATAACTAAAATTGAAGCATTAGTAGGGCGAACTGGCAAAGAGTTAGATAGTTTTGCTGAGGCATCTAGGAGAATGGCAACTGAAACTGGTATATCATCAGCACAAACAAGTGATGCTATGTTTTTTATTGCATCTGCTGGTTTAGAGGGTGCTGAGGCAATATCAGTACTAGAGGCGGCATCAAAAGCTAGTGCCTCTGGTTTAGGTGATGTTGCTAGTATAGCTGATTTGGCAACATCTGCAATGAATGCCTATGGCTCTGCTAATTTAAGTGCTGAGGGTGCAACAGATGTATTAACAGCGGCAGTTAGAGAGGGTAAATTAAGTAGTGAGGAGTTGGCTGGTGCAATGGGTGGTGTTTTACCAATAGCATCAAATTTGGGTGTTAGTTTTGATGAGGTTGGTGCAACACTTGCGGCAATGTCAAGAACTGGAACTAATGCGGCAAATGGTGCAACTCAGCTTAATAGTATTTTAGCTGGCTTATTAAAACCTACAAATCAAGCCGAAGATGCACTGAGATCAATGGGATTGTCAAGTAGTGGATTAAAACAACAAATAAAAGATGAGGGGTTATTATCTGTTTTAGAAACTTTAAAAACAGAATTTGATAAAAATAGTGATGCGGCGGCCCAAGTTTTTCCTAACATTAGAGCTTTAAAGGGTGTTTTAGATTTAACTGGTAAATCAGCGGAAACTACAACAATGATATTTGATAAATTGGGTGTGGCTCAAGGATCAACTAAAAAAGCATTTGATGCAACATCAAAAAGTGCATCATTTAAATTAAAAAAAGCATTAAATGGAGCTAGAGAATCTTTTGCTCAAATGGGATCTGTTTTATTGACTGGATTATTGCCAGCAATACAAAATATAACTGGGGTTATAACTAATTTATTTACAAAGTTTACAAATTTAGATGGTGTTACTAAACAATTGATTTTAGGTGCTGGAGCTTTAATTATAGCATTACCAACATTACTTAGTTTATTTGGTACATTATCTGGTGTTATAGCTGGTTTGCTATCACCTATTGGTATATTTGCCGCTGCGATAGCTGGTATTGCTTATATAATAGCTACTAATTGGGGTGAAGTTGCACCAGTTTTAGTTGGGTTATATAATAGATTTGTTGACTTATATAATACATCTGAAAATTTAAGAAAGGCAGTATTTTATTTAGGTGCTGTTTTTAAAACAGTTTTTATAGGTGCAAAAACTTTAGTAATGGAGTTTAGCAATCTTTTTGTAACAATGTGGGAACTTATTAAAGAATTTTCTGAAAAGGGAATGAATGGTAGTTTTTTAAAAATTTTAGCTAAAGGTTTTAACAAAGGCGAAAACATTGCTAAAGATGGTGCAAAAGAAATTGGCAATGCTTTTACTGATGGCTATGAAGATTTTCTCGGCAAAGAATTGGAGCATAAAACAGTTGATGGTTTAAATACAGCTTTAAGCAATGCTGGATCATCTTTAAAAAATAAATTTACAAGTTTTTTAAGTGATATTGGAATTGGTGGCGGTGGCGGTGCTGGTGGTGGCCAATCTAGTGGTGGTGATGAATCTGGTGGTGGTTTGCCATCATGGGTAAATACTCTAAGCTATCACATGAAGAATTTAGGTGATGAGTCGGATAAAATTAAAGAAAAGTTTTTAAACTTAGCACTAACATCTAATATGGTAGGTGAAGAAATTAGCAATGCTTTTATGGGTGCATTTGAATCAATGCTAGAGGGTGAAAACTTTTTTAAATCTTTAATAAAAGGTTTAATGGCACTAATAAAAAAATTAGTAGCGGCGGCAATAGCGGCATTTGTATTATCAACTCTTTTAGGTGGTTTAAATATTGGTGGTATTGAAAGTGGTGCTGATGGATTTAAAAAAATGTTTGGTAAATTAAGTGGTATTGGTAAAATTGGTGAATTTGCAAAAGGTGGTATTGTATCTGGTCCAACTATGGGGTTAATGGGTGAATATCCTGGAGCTAGATCAAACCCAGAAGTTATTGCACCCTTAGACAAATTAAAGTCAATGATTGGTGATCGAGGTGGCTCATCAAACGTACAAGTAAGCGGCCAATTTGCACTTAAAGGTCAAGATTTAGTAGTTGCATTACAAAGAGCAGACAGAAACAGAAACAGAATTAAATAATGGCATACGGAGTAAAATTTAGATTAGAGTTTTCTGATGACTTAGAAAATGGAAAAAAAATAGAAATATTAAAAGATGGCTATACTGGAACTGTTTATGATCTAGTAGGCACTAATGATCCAGTACAAATTAGCTGGGATCAAGATGATAATTTTTATGATCCTATTATTGGCTCAACTTGTCAAATAAATCTTTTTGTTACAGATACAACAAATTATGATGATTTTTATATTGCTGATGAGAGAGAATATAAAATAAAAATATCTTATAAAGATTCTAGTAATAATTATCAAACTTATTGGCAAGGGTGGCTATTAGTAGATCAATTTCAAGAAGCAGTTACTAGCACACCATATCCAATAACTCTTAGTGCCTATGATGCATTAGGAAGTTTAGGCGGATTTACACAACCATTAACAACATCTGGTGGCAACCAATTGGCTGGTGTATTTATGGTTTTTATACATGAGATATTAGAAAATATAGATTTAGGTTTTGATATATATGTTTCAAATGATATACAAAAAGATGGTGCAATTTCTGGCTATAATATATTTGATCAAGCATCTTGTGGAGCTGATAGTTTTTTTTCAGATGGTGTTGATCCAAAAAATTGTAAAGAGGTTTTAGAGCAAATTTTAAAATTTACAAACTCAAGAATTTTTCAAAGTTATGGCAGATGGTATATAATTAACAACTCAAGTTATAGTGAGCAATCAGTTAAAGATAGTAGTGCAACAACAGCTAATGGTGGCACAATACCAACTGGTATTAGAGCTGCTGAAACTGCTAGTTTACAAGCCAATAATGATGAGGATATAAAATATGATATTTATAATTCAGCTGGTGTATATCAATCAACAAGCACAGTTGATGTTTTATCTATTGTGCCAAGTGATCTGCAACCAATAGGCAATAATTTAACAAAAGAATATTTACGACCATTAAAAGAATATACACAAACTGTAAACATGGCTGGGTTTTTTAGCTCAAATATTATAGGCAATTCTGGATTTGAATTTGGCACATCTGGCTGGACATTAACAAATAGTAGTGTTGTAAGTGATTTTAGTTTTCAAGGTGATGCATCTTTAAAATCTACTAATTTACAAACATCTGCTAGTGGAACTGGTGTAACTGCTACATTAGTAAATTACATTGATGAAGCTGGATCTGATTTTGTAGGTTATAAATTAAAAATAAATAATTTTTTTAATTCAACATCTAGTGTTGTTAGGGGTTTTAGATGGCAAGTCAAGGCGGTTGCTTTTACAATACCAGGTGATCCCCCAATAGCAACAAGATATTGGGATGGTAATGCTTGGACAACCACAGCAACAATTAATGAAGTAAATATTGTAAATAATAGAAGATGGAAAAGCTATGATTTCACAGCTCCAGCATTGCCAAATAATTCATGGCGATTATATTTTTATTTATATGATCCCTTTCAAACTGGTAGCACATCTGGTTTTATAGATACACATTGGGATTCAATAATATTTGATAAAATATATATAAATGAAGATGGGCAACGATCTGAGTTTTTTGAAAAATTTGATTTACTACAATTTAAAAGAAAACGTACTGGTAATTTTTCTGGTTTATTAAATTTAGATGGTTTGATATTAACTAATCAAGAATATTCTAAAATATCTGGTGAATTTTATAGATCAAGAGATAAAACAAATTACTTGAAATCAATAGAACAAATTACAACTCAACAAGTCATAAATGATTATAGAGATTTTGTAATTAGATATGAGGGCGATTTATACAATAATAATGTTTTGCCATTAGGGTTACATAATAAAATATGGATAAATTTTGGATCAAGTGTTTTACAAGAACCAGTTAGTTGCTATATAGATTCAATGTCCTATAATGTCAAAAAAAATACATATAATATAATAATGCATATACCGAATCAAAATGATGATTTATCATCTGATTTTGTAATAAAGTTTTAAACTTTTTTCTTTTCCTTGTTTGTGTGAAAACCCTCTTAGTGCCTAACACTTTGGGGGTTTTCTTTTATAAATAAATTAAAATAATTCTTTTATTTAAAAATTTTTTTTTATTTTTGTAAGCTAAATAACAAAATATGATATTTGAAATTCATTTTAGGAATGAGCTTAAAAGGTTAAAATTTAAGCGATACCAAATTTGTACAATCTTAGGTTGTACTATGCCAACACTTAAAAGCAAAATTGAGAATCCAGGGCGATTAACTGTTGATGACATTACCAAATTAAAAAACTCTGGGTTCGATATTAACAGATTAATTTAAACCAAACTATAATTTTATGAAATCAGTAAACATTAAGGGAAAGGAATATATTACAGTTAATGAACGACTAATATATTTCAGATCAAAGCCAACTTATAAAGGTTGGAAAATCATTGAGGAGCTTGTATCCTTAGATGAAAAAGAGGGGGTTTTTAAAGTAACTATTTTTAACTCTGAAAACCATCAAGTAGTAAATGCTCATGCTCAAGAATATAGAGATTCAAGCTATATTAATAAAACATCATTTGTTGAAAATGGTTTTACTAGTGCTTTAGGTAGGGCATTAGGTTACTTGGGTATTGGCATTGATACAGCTATTGCATCAGCTGATGAGGTGCAAACTGCTGTTAAAAACCAGCCAAAAGATAATAAATCTTGGCTAAATGAAAATCAATTAATTGCAACACTAAAAGGCACAAAAGAACAAGCTGAGAAAGTGATAGGTAATTATAAGATGAAAAAAGAATATAGAGAAAAAATCAATAATCAATTTAATTTAAAATAATAATATGGAAGCAAATGAAAAAATTTTTACAGAGGGTTTAATTGTCAAAAGAAATGACAATGCACCAGATTTTGTAATTGGCAATCTTAGTGTTAAGGTTGATGAGTTTAAACCTTTTTTAGACAAACACACTAAAAATGGATGGGTTAATATAGATTTAAAAAAATCTCAAAGTGGTAAATACTATGGTGAGATTAATACTTGGCAACCTAAACAAAATGCTCAAGCTCCAGCATCAAATGATGGTGGCAATGATTTACCATTTTAGTTATGTGCATTAATGGCGAAACCTTTGAATATTTTAGAACACAAGAAAAGGTTAAATTAATTAAAAAATGTGTTAATACTTTAAGATCACATGGTTACACAATTATAGATTTAGAGGGTGTAATTATAGAAAATGATATAAAGTAATTCTCTTTTTAATACTGGCAAACAAAGGGAATAAAGAGGGCAAGATTAATTTCTTGCCTTTTTTTTTATAATTTATTTGAATAATTAAAAATATTTTTTTAAATTTAAAACTAATTTTAAAATTTATATATGAAAAACGTATTAACAGAGTACACTAAATTACAATTAATATTATATGATTTAGAAAATGAATATCCTAAAATGTCAGAGGATGGTAAAAGAAATTTTAAAGAATTATTTAAAATGTTTAATATGAAAAATTCAATGAAAGTTATAGAAAATAAAACATCAGATGAAATTGAACAAGAAAATTTATATAACCATTATCGTAAAGGATTTTTACACAAATTAGAATTTAATAATAAATGGTGGGTTTCAAAAGGTGTATTGAGATTGAGATATGATTTATCAGTTCCAACTATATTAAAATATAGAAAGCAAGGCATGCCAGGTATTTTAACTGGCAGAGGTTGGATGTTTAATATAAATGTGACTGATCAATGGATGAGGGATAATAAAAAAGGTGAGTTAATAATTAAAGATCAAACTAATTTTCACTTATTAGAAACATTATAAAAAAAAATTATGAAAGTAACTAAAGTAACTAAGATTTACCGACCAATGAGAAAATTTGGCAACCTATTAAAAGATATTTTTTTACCAGAAACATCAACTCATTGGTGGATTAGAGTAAGCGAAATTGCATACTCTGAGCAAGAAAAAAAAGAAATGATAAATATTATAACAAAAAAATTAAATAATAGAATTAAGGTTTATGAAAGTAATTAAAGATAGTAATGATCAATACCATTCGCATGATAGTATATCTGCTAGTGGTTTAAAAACGATATATAAAAAATCTGTATATCATTTGTTAAATCAAAAATTTAAAGAAACTCCAGCAATGGCATTAGGTACAGCGGTGCATCAAGCTCTATTGGAGCCAGATGATTTTTATGACATTTATCATATAATTGAAAAAATTAATAAAAGAACTAAAGCTGGAAAAGAGGAATATCAAAAGCAATTAGATTTAGCAAAAGATAAAATTATAATTGAGTCAGATACTCATGAAATAATTAAAAATATTTTAGGTGCTTTTAGACAAAATGAGTTAGCGCAAAAATATTGTAAAGGTGAAATTGAATTGTCACACTATACACAATATGAGGGCATTGATGTAAGGGTGCGGCCAGATTGTATTAATAGAATATCAAATTTTATTAGTGATGTAAAAACTTGCCAAGACAACTCACCAGAAGCATTTAAAAGAGATATATATAAATGGGGTTACCATTTGCAAGCGGCATTTTATATGGATATGTGTGGTATTGATACTTTTAAATTTATTGCAGTTACAACTACATTCCCACACACTTGTGAGGTTTATACTTTAAGTGATGAGATGATTGAGTTTGGCCGCAATGCATATAAACAAGCATTTGAAAAATGGAAAATATATTTAGAATCTGGTAATGTGCCAGGTTATCATTGGTATCAATTTGCAAAAGATGGATCTTATGTTTTATAAAAATAAATCTGACTTATATAGGGCAATAGTCGAAAAGCATACTAATTTAGAGTTAAGCACACCCACTAGACAATTTAATTATGTTTTTGCTAGGAGCTGTTATTATTATTTATGCAGAAAATTTGGCTTGATGAGTTTTGCCAAAATTAGCGCAACTGTAAATAAAAATCATGCCACTGTAATGCATAGCTTAAAAGAGCTGCCATATATTATAAAACATGATCGTGTTTGCAATAGTATATTTCAAAAAATTGTTAGTGAAGTTAGAAAAGATTATTTTATTCCTAAAACTAAAAAGACATTAGATCAGCTGGTAACTAACCATAATTATTATTTATTAGAAAATGGCAATCTAAAAAATATTGTAAAAAAATTAGAAAGTAAAGTAAAAAGGTTAACAAATAAAAATAAAGAAATGAAAAGAATTATTTATGTTATGGCCGATACCGACTAAATATTTTTTAATTTTGTAAAAAAACTTTATGAAAAGAAATCCTTATGCTAGATTTTTAGGTAAAGAAGATGTATTGCAAAACCAAGTAATGAGATATATAGGATTAAAATATCCTAAAGCTCTTTACACCCATGTAGCAAACGAGGGTAAACGAACACCTTTTGAAAGGTATAAAATGAAATACTTAGGCACTAAATCTGGAATACCAGATATAATGATATTTAACCCAAATAAAACAAAGAATGGCTTAGCGATTGAATTAAAAGCTGGGTATAATAAACCCACCGAAACACAAAAAGAATGGCTTAAAGAGCTTAAAAACAATAACTGGGTGGCTGTTTGGAGTAATAATTTAGATGAGTGCTTAGAAATAATAGATGAATATTTTAAAAATTAATAATGGCTAGATCAAAAAAAATATATTTTGAGGAAGTCGAACAACGAGTAAGATGGACACAAAGCTCAACTGATAAAATGAAATACAATTATAAATTTATTGGTGTGGCTAGTGAAGCAGAATTTGATCTGCTAATGGAGTTACTTTGGTTTATGTACGAGGAAGATGAAATATCTTATAATCAGTTTTTCGATACTTTTAGAGAATTAAAAACATTTTGTGATGGAATTAAAGGTTTGGTTGACAAACAATAATTTTATTACTTTACTTATTTATGAAATACAATAAGATTTTAAAACCTAAAAAGTTTGACTACTTTACTATTATACCTAGCTCCATATTTAGGCACAAAAATATTACAGTTGGTGCTACTGGCTTGTATGCTTATTTATTTTCTCACACAGCTGAACAAGAAATAACAATACAATTTATTTGTGGGCATTTTAAAGAATCAAAAGGTGCTATTGGTCGTAAACTTAATGAGCTTATTGATGCTGGTTATTTAGTTAGGAAAAGGGTAACTGATAAAGGTAAATTTAAAGGTTATAATTATATACTAAAAGCAAAACCAAAAACCCAAAAACCAGAACCCCAAAAACCGAAACCGCAAAATGAACCACAAAGTAATATTATATATAATGATAACAATATAAAGAGTAATATAACACAAACTGAGAAAATGCAAAATGCATTCCCTCACTTTGTTAAATTATTTGATAAAAGATACCAACCAAAAACTGATGCACAAATTGAAAGTTGGCAAGTAGTTTTAGATAGATGTGTTAGAATTGACAAGTATAGTTTAGATGAGGTTTATTTAGCTGTTAAAAATGCTAGAGAATCTGATTTCTGGAAAAATAATTTTTTAACATTATTGAAACTTAGAAACCATGACAAAAATGGAATTATGTACATTCATAGGTTTATTGAAAATAATAGAAAATACAATAAGCCGAAATGTTACTACAAAATAAAAGGCATACAAGAATATAAATTATATAATGATCCAGATGGCTCTGAGAGATTAGGTGCTATAACTAAGTATAATAAACTAAATGAATTTAATTTATCTCAAATATTAAATAGAGATGAAATTGATGAGCTTAAAAACTTTATTAAATGATTATAGGCAAAGTATATAGTTTAGATCAATACGAACAAGCCATTGTAAAGCTATCAGCTGAACAAAGGCATAATAATAAAATAAAAACTGGCTGGGATGGTTCTAAAACAGTAAATCCAAAATCAGAGCTTGATTTAAATATAGTTGGGTTTGGTGGTGAGTTTATATTTGCCAGGGAAAATAATTTATATCCAGATTTTAAAATACATAATATTAGTAAAGTAATGAAAACTGATGATTATGATCACCAATGGTTAGGACATTCTGTTGATGTAAAAGTAAACAGAAAAGATCACCCATTAATGATACCAGAATATGCAAATACTGATTGTAAAATATTTGCTCTGTTTACTTGTAATTATCCTAATTATACTTTTGAGGGTTTTAGTTTAAATCAAATTATATTTCAAGATTGTAACAAAAGAATGACTAAAGTAAAATCCTATGTTATTGAAAAAAGCAATCTTTTAACAAAAAAAGAATTAATATTTTTATTAAATATTTAAAATAAATTTCTATATTTAAAAAATATTTTTATTTATGAATCACTATAATGACTTACTGGCTCTAGGTATTAACCTAAAAAGATCAAATGGATCTGTTAAAACTAAATGCCCACAATGCTCGCATAAACGTAAAAATAAAACTGATGATTGTTTATCAGTCAATATTGATGAGGGTTTATATAATTGCCATCATTGTGGCTGGGGTGGTAATGTAGGTATTAAGTTTAAACAAAAGGTTGAATATGTTTTGCCACCAAAAGTAAATTCCAACATTGCCGATAGGGTTATTAAATGGTTTGGCAATAGAGGAATTACAGAACCCACATTAATACATTGGAAAATAGGCGAATCACTTGAATATATGCCACAAGTGCAAGCTAAAAGAAGATGTATAAATTTTAATTATTACAGAGATAATGAGATTGTAAATGTTAAGTACAGAGATGGCGAAAAGAATTTTAAATTAGTTTCTGGTGCTGAGCTTATATTTTATGGTATTGATAATATAAAAGAATTAAATAGAGTTTACATTGTTGAAGGTGAAATGGATGCATTAAGTTTACATGAAGCTGGATTGTATTCGGTTTGTTCAGTTCCAAATGGTGCAAGTAAAGGATCACAAAAACTTGAATACTTAGATAATTGTTTTGAATATTTTAAAGATAAAAAAGAAATAATACTTTGTACTGATAATGATGATGCTGGTTTACAATTAAGAAATGAACTTGCTAGAAGATTTGGAAACTATCGATGTAAATATGTTGAATTTGGCGAGTATAAAGATGCTAACGAGGTTTTAATAAGTAAAGGAGCTGAAACCCTTAGAAACATAATTAAAGAAGCTAAGAACTTTCCATTAGAGGGTGTTTTAAATATTGATAATATATGGCAAGATGTTTTAAATTATAATGAAAATGGTATAACTAATTATTCTATTGGTTTACCAGGATCTGATAACTACTTTAAGTTAGCATTTGGGGAATGGAGTGTATTGTCGGGCATACCCAACTCGGGAAAATCTGACATTTTAGATCAAATACTTTGCAACTTAGCTACTAAGCATGATTTTAGGTGTGCAATGTTTTCACCTGAGAGTTTTCCTTATGAGGGCCATATTAAACGTATAGCAAATAAACTAAATGAAAAGAATTGCACTAGTGATGATTTAAACAATACTAAAGATTTTATTGAGGATCATTTTTATTGGATTAAAATTGACTTAGAAAACTTAACTTTAAAAGGCATACTAAACTCATTTAGGGAGCTTGTATTTCAAAAGGGAATTAATGTTTGTGTTATAGATCCCTGGAATATGTTAGATCACTCAGCTCAAAGAGATCATAGTTATATAGGCAAAATACTTAGTCAAATAACACAATTTTGTCAGCAAACCAATACTCATTTATTTTTAGTGGCACATCCAAGAAAAATTGAAAGTGAGGGTGGTGTATATAAAAAACCAACTCTTTATGATATTTCTGGTTCAGCTGATTTTTTTAATAAAGCATATAATGGTTTAATTGCTTATAGATGCATTGGCCAAAAAACTAAATATAAAAGTGATGTTGTTAGATTGCATGTTGAAAAGGTTAAAAGAAAAGAGAATGGGCAATTAGGTGATTTTGAGATAGCTCCAGATTTTGATAATGGTGGTATCTATAAACAAATATATCAAGGTGAAAAAAAAATACAAGTAATAAAAGATAACGTACCATTTTAAAAATTAAATTATGATAAAACTAGAACAAGAAGGGGATTTTGAAAGATTAATTTTAGCAATTTTTATTCAAGAAAATCCAAAAGAATATTTAAAACTTTTAAATTCTTTAGATACAGATTTAGCAATAGATATAAAAAAATATTATACAGATTTAGAAAAAATGCACATACCTAAAAAATATAAGCCAGATTATCTAATTAAAGCAATTAAAAAATTTGAATTTTAATAATATGACACAAAAAGAATTTCAAGAAACTAGAAATTATATCTTAGAAAAAGCTCAAGATATAATGGATGCTAAGCAACCAGAATACACAAACAAAAGTATTGATGTATTGAACAATTTTAAATCAACAGCTAAAAGTATTGG
>Ga0208898_1001719_pt1 | contig 14118 bp, 9 predicted proteins | sample VirMetDEL_Mar_4_FD_184513 | JGI IMG/M metagenome (GOLD analysis project Ga0208898, IMG submission 184513) | Aqueous microbial communities from the Delaware River and Bay under freshwater to marine salinity gradient to study organic matter... | ecosystem: Environmental > Aquatic > Marine > Coastal...
GTCAGTTGGGTCAGGCGCAAGCACAACTTGGCCTTTCTGGCGCACAAGCAGGCGGTCAGCTTGGCCTTCAGGGTCAGCAGGCTCTGGCAGGTATGGCGGGTCAGATGGGCGACATCGGGCTTCAGTATGGTCAGTTTGGTCTACAGGGCGGTCAGGCTCTGGGTCAGCTTGGGTTGCAGTCAGGTCAGGCATTGGGTACATTGGGTCTTCAGCAGGCTAGCCTTGGTGAACTGGCTCAGCAGACTGGGTTGCGTAATCTACAAACTCAATACGAGCTTGGTAAACAGCAACAGGCTCAGCAACAGGCGACTCTGGAAGCCAAGCGTCAGAGCGATTTGGCGCAGCTTTACGAGCCGTATCAGCGTCTGTCATTCTTGTCAGACATTTATAAGGGTGCTCCTTCAACGCAGCAGACTATTGCTGCATCGACCGCACCAAGTGTATCACCGGCCCAACAGTTTATGGGGCTGGGCATAGCAGGCTTGTCCGCAGCAGCGGGCGCGCAGAGAGCGGGGTTATTCGGATGATGAACAGAGGCGTAATGCAGAGACAGATGTTTGCCAAAGGCGGGGCAGCTTTCCCTGATCTTAGTGGCGACGGTCAGGTCACACAGAAAGACATCCTGATGGGTCGGGGCGTTATCCCGATGCAAGAGGGTGGCATGGCTCCGATGATGCCTCCACAAGGCGGTGCTCCGATGATGCCTCCGGGCGGCGCAATGATGGGCGCGGCCTCTGGTGTTCCTGACGAACAGGCAGAGGCAATGGGTGCACAAACAATGGATACCGGCGCGATGCAGGGTATGCTTGCACAGGTTGCAGATAATTTAGAAAACTTGGACGAGGTCGAAGACTACGAACAGGTGATGAATGTAATGCGTGGTGACAATGCCACGCTAGAAGATCGTTATACTGAGCTTGCTGACGTTGTTGGGCCGGAAGATGCGCGTCAGACCCCAGAGTCTGTTCTTGCGCTTGTTCAGCCGGTTATGATGATGGCAGCAGTTGACCAAGGTATTGGGGGCTTGGCGGCGGAAGAGATGACCGCGCCCGTTGAAGGCGCGATGGCAGAAGGCATTATGTCTACTGTAGCTCCTCCGCCTCCGGCAGAAATGGCTCCTTCGATGCCACCAGCGGGGATGGGAGGTCCCCCGCCCGTAAATTTTAATCAAGGCGGGCTGGTCCGCCGCGGAGACAACCAGCCAGTCATAAAAATGCAGGAAGGCGGAGATCCGATTGCAGCGGCAGGTCGCCTCGGCGAACTGTATCAGCAGAAAGTACCCCTGTATAAATCTATTCTTGGCGATCAAAGCACCGCGATTGAGGAGCAGAAGAAGCTGACTCAAGCGCAGATGCTGTTCGACATTGCTAATACGGCGTTGGCTTTTGCAGGCCCCATGAAAGGTGAGCAGCGGGGGATGAGCCCTGCTGAGCGCTTGGCTATGGCGGCTCAACAGACACAGTTGCTCCCGACCATTAGTGCGCGGTCCGCGGAACAACTCAAAGCTAAGCAGGCCGCAGACGCCAAAACGCAGCAGATGAAGCTGTCTGCGTTAAGCGCGGCCGAAACGGGTTTGGCAGCGGAAGCTAAAGCCGCAGCGGATTTGAAAAAGCAGGAACTAATCGGGTCTCAAGACTTAGCTAAGCTTAAACTGGAAGATAAACTAGACACTGCGCGTCAGAAGGCTATAGAAACCTTGAAACAAACAGGGGCTTCTAATCTGGAAACTCAGAAGCAGGCCGGTCGGATTGCTTTGGAGGGTGTCGTACAAGACAACAAAGTAGCTATTGAAAATCTTAGACAGAGCGGGTCTCAGGCAAATATTGTTCTTGCGGACAAGCTCGAAAAAGAAAACATTGAGCTTCGCGGCAACATTGAGCTTGGCAAGATGGAAGTTGCTAATGGGTACGATATTGCCAAAATGGACAAGGCTCACGAGCAGGCCACTGAGCTTCAAAACTCACGGCTCACGGTTCAAGAGAGCATTGCGGACAACCGGCTCAAGCTTGATACCATCAATTCTGCACTTAATCAGGCTCGTGCCGATAAAGAGTTGGCTATTAAAGAGAGCAATCTTGCTCTGGCGCAACAGACAGAAGCTCGTATCAAATCACTGGAAGAGCAGAAGTTGGCTCTGGACACCCGTAAGGTTGATCTGGAAGCTGCTGCACAAAGCCTCAACCAGTTCGGTACAAGTGTCGATGGCCGTATAATGAATATTATAACAGGTAAAGGCGTGTTCCAGCCGGATGAAACCGCTTCAATGCTGGCTAGTAGGTATGCACGTGGTGAGACTACGGCGGACGAAGACATTGTGCTTAATCAGGCGATTGAATACTTTGTTGCACCGAAGCCTGTCTGGGATGCAGAAAACAAGCGTTATACCTTGTCTGAAGGCAATGCACTGGCTCAAGAGTGGCGTAAAGCGATTGAGGCTCGTAAAGCGGTTGAGGGCAAAACCGTGCCTACTTTGGGCGGTGCGGTAACTACCACTCAAACAAGTGTGGTTACGCCGCAAGGAACCGATGCTGGTGCTTCCGTAATTGAAAACTTGAATGCTACTTCAGGCAATCTACCGGCTCTAACCCCGACGGGTCAGCCGGTAGATATTAAGGACACCACTTATAACTCTATTATTGCAGGCCTTGACCCGACCTTGGCTACGGGTTCGCCGTCCGCGTTTAAGCAGGCGCTTAACCGAACCGTTGAGACGTTGATACCTGTATTTGGTCAGCCGTTCCCTGAGACTTCTCGTGCGGTTACCTTGCTTGATAACTTGAATACAACGACAACCGCCGTAATTCTGCAAGCCAATCCGGGCAAGGAAAGTGAACAGTTCCGTCAGGAGATTAAAGGAATCTTCCCAGTGGCTGGCGCTTGGACAAAAGGTGATGAGACTTCATACAACCAGATTAAAAACACCGTTGCATATCTAAACCAAGAGATAAGCAATCTTGCCGCTGAGCGTAGCAGACCGGTTAGTGAGTCCAGAATCGGTGAATTGGACCGCTCTATTGCTTCTCTTCTAGCTATTAGAGACACTTATGCTCAACTTGGACGCGGGTATGAAGTACGAAGCTCTGGGTCAGGAGACCGTCCACCGCTAAGCAGTTTCTTCGGGGGAGATTAAATGGCTACCGTTGATGAAATCAAAGAACAAGTTATTGCAGAAAACACGCCAGAGGCTCGTCCAGAACTAAGCACTCTGGTTTCTGACGTTCAACCGGTCTCTGTATTTAATCCTGTCTCTCAGGACAGTCCCGCTTATGAGGTTTCAGGCCAACGACTAACAGATATTGCTGCTGAGCAGCAACGGTTCAAAGATACCTTTGATATTGGCGGTGCGGCACTAGCGGGCTACAAAGACCCAGAAATTTTAAACTACGTGCTTCAGGTTTATCCCAACCCGCAAGGTGCTGAAGGCAATATGCAGGCTTACCAGAAAGCCCGCGCTGAGGGTTATTCTGATAGTGAGATTTTAGCGCATTTGACTAGGGCGCAGTCAACCACCCCTTTAGGTGCGTTCACACAAGAAGCGGCTAAAGGCGTCGTTGAAATGAGCCCAACTGCGGCTGGCGGTTATATGGGTTTTCAAATTGGTATGCTGGGTGGTCCCGCAGCATGGCTCACGGCTCCTCTCGGCACCTTGATAGGGGCGGGTGCTGGTTATTTAGCGGGTGATGCCCTGTCTGGTATGCTTTTCTCCGAAGAGCCGTACACCCCTAGTGTTCGCCCTTTTGGTGAATCTGGTTATACGTTTGGAGCGGGTTTGACGATAGCTCCTATCCCTGCGCTTACCGCAGGAAAATTTATTCCCGGCACAATGAGCTTTTCTCGTAATATTGCAAACCTAAACGGGCGCAATCAGTTTACGCTACAACAGTTTAAGCCGACTATGGTCGAGCGGATGCAGAAAACTGCCGTTGAACGGCCCGGCGCGTTTTTCAGAACAGAAGCCGCGGGTATTGGCGGCTCTGCCTACGGAACTTATTTAGCCGAATCCAGCTACCCCGGTGATGCGCTTGTCCGCATGGGCGCTGAAATAGGTCTTGGCGTAGCCAGCCCGGTGGCCGTGGCGGACGGTGTTTTAAGCTTTGGTAAAAACCAACTGGTTAACGCATATAAAACCCTGACCGAAGAAGGCCGTATGTCTAGACAAGGGCAAGCGCTGTATAAGTTTTTGAAAGAGAACGGCGAAAGCCCGGAGGCACTCCTAGCCGCGGTAAAAAACCAAGACGAAATGAACGCACTTGCTGCTGAACTGGGGGTTAAACTCGGCCCGCGGACCACGGCTGGTGTTACAGGTTCGCCCGCGATGCTTCTGTTGCAGAACACTTTGGCACAAGACAAGTCATACGGGCCAACCGTGCGTAATGCTATCCGTCAAGACTACGACGGAATGACTAAACTGATTGAGTTGATGACTGCGTCAGGCGATCAGACTTTGATTAGCAAAGCCGCCGAACTCCGCAAGCAAACAATGGAAGGCATGATTATCCAGAGGCTGGATGACATCAATGCAACGGTAATACGCTTGAACAAAGCTGTTGCTCCGGACGACCAAAACGCTGCTATGAAGGCAAGTCAAAACATTGAGACTTTGACCGACAAAGCTATTAAAGAAATGCGCGATGTTGAAAGCGGCTTTTATAACGCGGTAGATGGCAAAGAAATTATTGAGATACCTAATCTCACAAGCGCATACCGCAACATGGAAAATGAGCTAACAGAGCTTGGTATTTCCATGCCTCCTGCTGTCCGTCGGCTTGTGTTCAAGGCAGAGGGAGAGTCTGTTGAGGTTGCGGAAGCCAATGCAGAGAAGATTTCTCGTATTAACACCCGTATTACCGCGGCAGACGAAAAGATTGCGGCAATCAATGCCTCCAATCCAGACAGTATCGCAGCCGTAAATGCGCGTATTTCTACCGATGTGCCTTTTGAGCAGCAACTTGTCGAAGTTCAGGACGCTATTCGGTCGCTTGAAGCAGATGACGCCTTAACTACTCTGGGCATCAAAGCCCCGGAGCGCAACCGCCAGTTAACTATTCTGCGGAATAAGGCGCAGCAGCTTAACGGGCGGCTTGAAATAGATGATTTGCGGTCACAGAAAGCATTACCGCCAGAAGGTGCCGACATGGACGTCACTCTGGGTGAGGTAATGAATGCCCGCACTCAGCTTTTGAACAAAGCCCGTGAGGCTACTGCAAACAATCGGTTCCAAGAGGCTCATTTCTACTCAGACCTCGCCGACTCAATTGTTGATGACTTTGGCATAAAAGCGGCAGATGGGAAGACACTTACCACGAACCAGCAGGCTCTGCGAGAAGCGTTTGACTTCTCAAAAGCAATGAACGACGTGTTCACACGAGCGTTTCCAAACGTCATTTTGTCCAGAAACAAAACAGGCGCACGGCGTATTATGCCGGAGCTTTTGTCGAAGACTGCGTTTAGCGGTGGCGGCGATGCCACTTCTGTAAAATACAACCAGTTAGAAGACGCTATGACATTTGTTGTAGATAATGCTGGCGCAAATATGGATGAGACCATGACCGGCATGATCGGCTCAATGCGGGCGTCTCAGGAAGACTTGATGCGTGTTGCGTTTGAAAAGTTGGTAGACCCGTCTACAGGCCGTGTATCGCAAGCTCGTTTAGACAAATTTAAAGAAGAGTATCGCAACGTGCTGTTTGACCCAGAGGGTAACAGCAAGTTCCCAATGTTTACATCTGACCTTGAGAATGTAGCTACCGCAGAAAATATGCTGGAAGCACGTCTTCGTCTAACAGGCGACCCGCGCTTCAATCAGCCGGGGGCTAACCTGAATATAGTTGTAGACGGTCAAACACTTAGCCTTGGCAAACGCGCACCAAAGGGGCTGCTGGACAAGGCGCTACAGAACGAGATTAGCTTCTATAACTCCATCGGTTCCGACGCTAACCCAAACAAGCTGCTGGGTGCAACCATCGGTTCCCCCGGCGCACGGCCCGACAACCCGTTGAAGGGTTTCCGTACACTTATTCGTAACACTAAGTCGGCAGAAAGTAAGTTTCCCGGCGCGACAGAGGGGTTACGGGACATGGTGATTGACCGTGCGTATGCTTACTCTTCTGGGATGAACGAAGCAGGAGAGCAGACATTTAGCTTTTCTAAATTCAACCAGTTCCTGAATCAGCCGCTGGCAAAGGGTCAGCCGTCTCCGTTGGAGATTATGCGTCAGGAAGGCATTGTCGATGACGGCTTTGCTGTTCGTTTGAATATACTTATGGAAGAGGGCGCAAAAACACAGACAGCTATCGCTTCAGCGAGATCCGGGGATGCCCCTACCACAGAATTGCCTGTGCCACTATTAAACAGAGGGTTTGATACTTTTGTTTATCTGGCAGGCCTACGTTTAGGTCGTGCGGCGACTTCAATGGCTCCGGGCAGAGGTCAGGGCCTTGCGGAACCAATGCTCGTGGGCCGCGAAATTATGGATGTGTTTGTCGATCAGCCTGCCACAAAACAAAATGACTTACTTTTAGACGCGGCAATGAACCCTGAGTTCTTCAAGCTGTTGATGGAAAAAGCGGAGCCCGGAACATCTAGGTATGTAAACCGCAACAATCGCCTCCGTGCCTATCTTGTCAACTCCGGCTTTATCGGCGCTACGGCAGAAGAGCGTTACAACGAGCAGCGCATTCAGCGTATGAACGAGCAAGCTCCGCCAACACCGATGATGATGCCGGGTCTTATTCGAGACGGGGCCGTACCCGTTACCCCAGATATTTCTCCGGGCCTAATTAAGCCCGATCAAAAAGCAAGTCTTTCAGTTCCGACGCAACAGGTGGCACCTCCCACGACCGCTTTAGCGTCGGCTGCTCCTGTTCAAACACAGTCCGCGCCTAGCGGACCTGTGGACAGGAGCCGTTATGCCGCAATGTTCCCAACCGACATTGCATCATCAATGATCCGTCAACAGGGCATTGGGAGCCTTATGGGATGATTTATGACGCGCTAGACCTGATGCTGAGATCAGATATGCACCGGGACTGGTACATTGCAGACTTAGACAGGCTTGTTCTTCCGGCTATTGCGGAAGGCAAAATGGAAATCATGTATGAAGACTCGCGGCCCACGGGCCTCTTCACATATGCGTTTCTGCCGCAGGATATACGCGAAGGATATGTAAACGGAACGGCGAAACTGCCTGCTAAGATATGGAGCTTCGGCCCAAAAGATGGTATGCTGTATGTGATAGATTTCATTGCGCCGTATCAGAACGCACTTAAATTAGGAAGATTTGTACAGAAAAGGCTGACAGAGCGTTATATTGAAACCTATCCATTTAATGGAGCCAGCTTCATCCGCCAGATGAAAGGTAAACGTGTTGGGTATGCTACCGGCGTACAGTCAGAGCTAGATATGAGGAGATATTGCTGTGCTGTATAAAAAGCGTTGGTCGGACGGCCTACACGATGATTTCGAGCATCTAAACGAATTTGAACTCAAGTTCGGTCTCTTCGGCGGTGACGGCGGCGGTTCTTCTGGTGGTGGCTCTACAAAGCCGGGGTATGATCCGTCTGCTCAAGAGCCAACACGTGGACGCCCCACTTCTCCCGCCCCCGAAATGTCCACTATATCAGCAGAAAAACAGGATGTTGCGAAGGGCATTCAAGACGCCGTGGGCAGTGCAGTTTTTGACAGTGGCTTTTATGATGTTGGCCCGCAGGCACCCGTTGCCGGAATAAGTTTAGCTGACATAGCACCAACTGCTATGGCACCCGGACCGCAGACCACGGCCCCCGGCCCTTCACCTTCAGCAGCACAGACAGCTAGTTTTGGGCCGTCATTGGCCGATATTTCTATGGCCGCACCATCTATCTCTGCCCCATCTATGTCTGCCCCTACTTCTGTTGGGCAGGCAATAGCGAACGCACAAAATTTAGGTTTTGGGTCTGTGCCCGGAACAGACACCTTCGGTTATAACACGCAAGTAGGCCCCGGCACTTTGGGCATTGGGACAAACTTGTCGGGTGATATAGGCCTTGGGTACAGCATGAAATTTGCCAAAGGTGGAGAGGTTCACCAAGGCATTGGTAGTTTGATGCGGAGGCGGTAATGGCGCTTTATCAAGGACATGTATTTATTCCTCGCCGACTTCGTAGCGAAGACTTAGCGCAATTAAATGACTACCAAAGTCAGATTGACGACTATAAGGACAGTTATGACGCCTACAAACAGCAGGTGGAAGACTACAACAAAGCGATTGAAACATGGAACAAAGGCCCGCGCACTAGCCCGTTTGAGGGTGTTGCGCCGACTGCCCCAGCAGAGCCGGGGTTTAAACAAGAAGATATTGATGCGTTTCAAGACGAGGCTTTGGGCCGTGCTACTCAGCGCCAGAGCCAGTTACAGACAGCCGTCAACGTGGCTCAAAATCCAGAGGCTTATGGCTTTGGTGGATTTGGGTTCCGTGAGGGCGGTATGGTGCCTGCGTATTCAAGTTACGGTGGCGGCGGAAATAGTGGCGGCATCATGTCGGTGCTTCAGCCGTTTGGCGATTACCTGAATGAGCAGATTGACGTGCAGCGCGTGGATCCGTTTCTGGAGACCGTGTCTAATGCCGCGTATCAGGAGTTTGGAATCAAGCCCGACCAAGGTGGCGGAGGAGGATTTTTCTCTGGCGACTTTTATAAAACTAACTTAGGCGGTGATTTCTCCGGTATGCCCCCACCGCTTCCCGATGTTCAACAGCCGGTTATGAACATGGACACGGAGTTGCCGGGCCCAGTTGCTAGCCTATCTAATTTTGGCCCAGATGTCGGTAACGGCGGTTTGTTTGGTGGCGGCCCAATGTCTGGCGGCACACCTACGCAACTTCCGGGACCTAGAATCCCGACTTTTACAGGTACAGGAAATGATGGTTTTGGAAGCGCTTCGCAAGGGCCGTTAGACTTTTATAACCCTGCCACAGGTATAAATGAAATACCACGACCTATTGGCGATATCGCGCAACCTACGCAGCCCGGATACGGCGGTCAGCCCATGCAGTTGCCCTACGACCCAACACCTATGAACCCACTTATTATGGATAGCTTTGTAGCCGCGGGCGGCACCCTTCCTGATTTTGCGGGGAGCGCTCAAAATTATTTTGGGCCAATGGACTCGCGAGGGCCATCCACTCCAATGACCCCCGAAGATATTCTACGCCAAGCTCAAGGTCGCTTGATGCAGATGGATGTGAAACCACCGGAAGTTGATGCTTATCTTCAGCATGTAATTGAAACGGGTGGCCGACCAACAATGATGGCTCCAAAACCAGATTTCTCTAATCTTGTGAGCGTACTTCCCGGCGGCGGCCTGATTACCGGTCAACCGGGGGCCGGATTTGGGATGCCTGACGGTAATGGTCCCGGCGGCGTGACTTTACGCCCTATACCGGGCGCAATGCCTGTTGAAGCGTTCATGGGCGGATCAAGTACTTTCGATGAAAGCGCTCCATATCCTATTAGTATGCAATTAGCCCGCTCTCAATTCGGTTAAAGCAACCAAGCCCTAGCCTCTTCGCCCAGCACTTTACCGGCGAGGTCAATCTTACTCCGCAAGGCTTTTAGCACCTTCTCGTCAATCGTGTCGGGCGACACCAAGTCGATATAAGTCACTTTACGGCTCTGCCCGATGCGGTGTGCGCGGTCTTCGGACTGCAACCGTATCTCTAAGTCGTAACTATTGCTGTAATAAATGACCGTATTCGCCGCAGTCAGGGTAATGCCGTAGCCGCCCGTCTTGGGTTGACCGACAAAAAACCGTAGCGGCCCATCTTTTTCTTGAAAGCGCTCCACAATCTCCTGCCGTTCATCTTGCGGCGTAGCACCGTAATAAGTTGCGACCGCTTCGGGCCCAAAGCGGTCGCGCAGGGCATTGGCTACCTGTTGGATGTCGTGTGTATACGTCGCCCAAATGATAGCCTTACCCTGTAACTCGTCAGTAATCTCCAGCAACTCCCGCAAGCGATTGTTGTCCAGAGCCTGAATTTCCCCTTCATCCGGTTGAAGGTGACCACAACATATCTGTTGTAGCCGCATAATCTGTGTCAGCACACTTGCCGTGGTAGCTAACTCCCCATTTTCCAACTTAGCAAGCGCCAATTTCTTCATCTGCTTGTAGACGCGCTTCTGCTCATCCGTCAGTTCAACGTCGCGCCGTATATACATCTTATCAGGTAAATCCAAGCACTGCTCTTTCAGGATGCGGTTACTAAAGCGGTCCAGCTTCAGATTGAGTTCATCAAGCCGCCGATAACCCACGATCTCCTGAAACGCACGGGTGCCCATCTTGCGCTTTTGCACCAGCGCATAGCGGTTCTGAAAGGCATAGTAGCTACTAAAGCCCAGCGCTTCGGGAGACAGGAACATACATTGTGAATACAAATCCATCGGGGACTTAGTCACGGGAGAGCCTGTCAGGATGCGCTTATATGTGGCGTCCTTCGCCAGCATCATTATGTTCTTGGTGCGGGTAGCCTTGCGGTTTTTGATCGTCGTGCTTTCGTCCACCACCATTATGTTGTCAGGGTTTTCTTTCAGAAAGAAGTATGCGACCTTCGTACCACGCGGCGTGGACAGCGCCTCGACGTTCATTACAAACACTTTGAGCCCGTCAAACTCGCCATACACAAGTTCCTTCATGTCTTCCTGAAACTTTTTAGCTGTAGACGGCGTCCAGCGCACAACCATGCGCTCAATGTCATCGGGCAGGTGGGTAGGTATCTCGCCCTTTACCCAGTTGTCATACACACCTTTAGGGGCTAGAATTAAAGCAGCACTAATCCGCTTGGACTTATATAAAGCGCCGATAGTGTCAATCGCCACCTTGGACTTACCTGTTCCCATCTCCATGAACAGTGCGTAATAGTCCGCGGCCCACGAGTCTTCCCATGCTTTCTGCTGGTGGTCGAACGGCTTCGTTTTAAAATTATAATCCCGCATTATTTTTCTCCTTGACACTAAGACAATATAAGCATATATATAACATTGTCAAGGCCCGAACGGTGCCTTTAACCACGATAGGAGAAACGCGATGAGCGATATCTTTGAACAGATGGAGCAGGACTTTGAAGACAGTTTGGCTACATCAGTCGAAAAACTGGACCAAGGCGACCTGACTACGGTTGCTGGGGTGGCCAGAGCAATCCGTGACAAAGAGAAGGCAATCAACGACCTTGAGCAGAAGCTGAAGGACGAGAAGAAAGCCTTGCTCAAAATGACGGATGAAGACCTACCTACCATGCTTGCAGAAATTGGTCTGTCTAGCATGAAACTTGATGACGGCTCAGAAGTTACAGTCAAGCAAACTTACGGCGCAAGCATTCTGGTGGACAATCGTCCAGCGGCATACGAGTGGCTACGGGAGCGAGGCTATGATGACATCATCAAAAATACAGTCGCGTGTCAGTTTGGCCGCGGTGAAGACGACAAAGCATCCGCCTTTAAGGAGTTTGCTGAAAAAGAAGGTTTCCTTGCAGAACAGAAAACGGAAATTCACCCGCAGACACTTCGTGCCTTTGTCAAAGAGCGCGTCGAGAACGGAGACGATTTCCCGATGGAATTGTTTGGAGCCTACATTGGTCAACGAGCCGTTGTTAAGAGGAGCAAATAAAATGGCTGAAAAAAAGAATGCTGTAGCAGAGCAGAAAACTGCTGAAATCGTTCAGTTCGACCCAACTATGTTTGAAGCAGATGCTGGTGTTGGTCTGGAAAATATGGGTCAAGACGATCTTGCCCTGCCGTTCCTGAAAATTCTGGGCGGTATGAGCAAGGAGCTCGACGACCTAGAAGACGCCCGCAAGGGTGACATCCTGAACAGTGTCTCTGGCATGGTGTACAAGGGCAAGGACGGCATCAACGTCATTCCGGTAGCCTACCAGCGTCGGTTCATTCAATGGGCCCCCAGAGGCGAAGGAACGGGCGCTCCCGTGGCTATCTACTCACCGGGTGAGAAGATGCCAAAAACTGAGCGGTCTGTTGATGACAACAAAGAGTATGTCACCGACGGCTCTGGTCAGTACATCGAAGAGACGCATCAGCACTTTGTCATCGTACTAAACGACGACGGCTCTGCTGAGACAGCGTTGATTGCGATGAAATCCACCCAGTTAAAGAAGTCCAGAAAATGGAACAGCATGGTGTCTTCGGTAACAATGCAGGGCAAGAACGGGCCGTTTACACCGCCACGTTTCAGCCATGTTTACCACCTCAAGACGCAACTGGAAGAAAACAGCAAGGGTAGCTGGCACGGCTGGGAAATGAGCCGCGTCGGTCCTGTCGAGGATATGAACCTGTACAACCGTGCAAAAGAGTTCAACGCAAGTATCCAGTCAGGTGACGTTGTTGTGAAGCATCAGGACGATAGTGTTAGCGGAGAAACCATCTCCGACGACGTGCCGTTCTAAGTAACTGGGGTGGCGTTATAGCGTTATAACGTCACCCTTTTTCTTTTGGGGGCGTCATGTCTGTAGAAAAGTTTTCAGCCGTATTTAATGGCCTACAGTTGGCCTACGGCACATATAAAGTCGAAAAGAAGCAGGCCAACGGGAAAAACACTGGCCGTGCCGCCATCATGCGCGAACCGCGCACCACGGCACTCTGGGAAGGTCACCTGTCCGGCAAAGGCCGCGCTATCGGCATCATACCAATCAACGAGGACAACAACTGTGTCTGGGGTTGTATTGATGTTGACCAGTATCCGCTTGACCACAAGCTACTGGTAGAAAAAATCCGCAAGCTAAAGCTTCCGCTTGTTGTCTGCCGATCTAAGTCCGGCGGCGCACACTGCTTCCTGTTCACCACAGAGTGGGTGGAAGCCAAAGATATGCAGGCAACCCTGCAACAGATTTCTGCCGCATTGGGATATGGCGGCAGTGAGATATTTCCAAAGCAGGTAAAGCTGCATCTTGACCGCGACGATGTCGGCAACTTCCTGAACCTACCTTATTACGACGCGGAAGACGGCCTACGCTACGCGATTAAAGACGACGGCACTTCTGCCACGCTTGACGAGTTCTTTGAGTTATATGAGACGCACAAGCAGACGCCAGAGCAGTTACTGCAATTGCAAGTAGGCGAGGAGGCAGAGTCTGCCACGCTTAAAGACGGGCCGCCTTGTTTACAGTTTTTAGTCAAAAATAAAATAGGCGAAGGTGCCCGCAACAACGGGCTGTTCAATTTAGGTGTGTATGTACGCAAGGCCTACCCAGATAGCTGGGAGACCGAAATCATGACATACAACCTGCAATACTTAGACCCTCCACTGGCTATCAACGAAGTCACGGTGATAACCAAGCAGCTTAACCGCAAAGACTACACATATAAGTGTAGTGACGCGCCGATTAACGCGCACTGTAACAAGGAGTTGTGCCAGACCCGTAAGCACGGCGTCGGGGCGGCTATTCAAGGCGCGGCTATTGCCAACCTGCGCAAATATAATTCTGTCCCACCCGTCTGGTTTGTGGATGTAAACGGGGAGCCGCTAGAGTTAGATACAGAGGCCCTGATGAGCCAGCCTGTATTCCAGAAAGCCTGTATGGAGCAACTTAACTTCATGCCGCGCTCTGTCAGCAAGCAGATTTGGGAGGCGCGTATTGGCGCTTTGATGAATGAGATGCGTGACAACGAAAGCGCAATTATGGAGGTGGCAGAAGACGCCAGCATCAGCGGTCAATTCTACGATTACTTGGAAGAGTTCTGCGCTCATATGCAGAAAGCTAACGACAAAGAAGAGATCCTGCTCAAGCGGCCTTGGACAGATGAGGAAGAGGGCGTGACATATTTCCGCCTTAAAGACTTTGAGGCCTTCCTAAAGCGCAACAAGTTCTTCGAGTACAAGTCACACAAGATAGCCCAGCGCTTACGGGACAAAGGCGGCGACAGCACCGTTCTGCGGATTAAATCCAGAACCGTCAGGGTGTGGCAAGTCCCAGCATTTGAGTCAGGAGATATTGAATTTAACAGCCCTAACTTTGGGTCAGAGCAAACGGAGGCACCTTTCTAATGTTACTAGCGGACGGATTTAATGATGCCGTTATCGGCATGGGAGAAAGAGCGGGGCAACCCGCCATAGTGGTGTACGACTTTGATAAAT
>Ga0208898_1001721_pt1 | contig 14116 bp, 13 predicted proteins | sample VirMetDEL_Mar_4_FD_184513 | JGI IMG/M metagenome (GOLD analysis project Ga0208898, IMG submission 184513) | Aqueous microbial communities from the Delaware River and Bay under freshwater to marine salinity gradient to study organic matter... | ecosystem: Environmental > Aquatic > Marine >...
TTAAATATTTAGAAAATATAGGTAAGTACATAGCAGAAAAACAACCTGAAGTTATAATATGTATAGGTGATTTTGCTGATATGCCTAGCTTATCAAGCTATGATGTAGGTAAAAAAGCTTTTGAAGGTAGAACATATAAGGCTGACATACGTGCTGCGCACAAAGGTATGGAAGCTTTGTTAGGTCCTATTCGTAAGCTACAAGATAGACAAGCTAAGTTACGAAAGAAACAATATAAACCTCGTATGATACTAACATTAGGTAATCATGAAGACCGTATTGACAGAGCAGTTAATAATGATCGTAAGTTAGAAGAACTAATTAGTATAAAGGATTTAAACTATGAACAATATGGTTGGGAAGTTTATGATTTTCTTGACGTGGTTGTGGTTGATGGTATTGCTTACTCTCACTATTTTGCTAGTGGTGTCATGGGCAGACCAGTTACATCAGCTTCTGCTTTACTCAATAGAAAACATATGTCATGTTTCGCAGGACATCTACAAGGTAGACAGATTGCCTATGCAAGAAGAGCTGATGGTAGAGAAATCACAGCTATCATAGCAGGTAGTTGTTATGAACACAATGAAGATTACTTAAATCACCAAGGTAATCAACACTGGAGAGGCTTCTATGTATTACATGAAGTAAAAGATGGAGCGTTTGATGAGATGGCAGTCTCATTAAATTATGTAAATAGTAAATATGGGGTTGACAAACGTGCGAAAAGATGATATACTAATACAACAAGCTAGTAAAAAACAAGTTAATGGTTCTCACTACAAAGACTTTGTAATACAACCAGTAGAGTTTATTCATGCTAACAACATAGGATACTTAGAAGGTAATGTAATTAAGTATGTATGTAGATGGAAGAACAAAAACGGATTAGAAGATTTAGATAAAGCAATACATTATCTAGAATTATTAAAGGAATTATATCATGACTCAATTTGAACAACCTAAATTTAATTCTAAATCTAATACTAAAAAGTATGAAGATAACTATGATAGGATCTTTAAAAAGAAAACGAAAGATACTAAAAAGGTGGAGAAGAAATAATGGCATTAACGTTTTCAGAGCTTATAGAAGAGCTTTATAATGTTGACGAGATAACTCTGTTAGAAGTATTAGGCATTACATCAGAGGAACTAGTTAATAAATTTATAGATAAGGTCGAGGAGCATCAAGAAGATCTCCGAGAATTAATAGAAGATACTAAAGAAGGGTTTGATTTTTATGACTACGACGATAAGGAATGAGTTACCTACACTATACCAACAAGTAATACATTCATCAAGATACGCAAGATATATACCAGAAAAAAATAGAAGAGAAACATGGGAAGAAACAGTTGACAGACTAGTAACTTACCTAAAAACTAAAACACCTACACTAGAAAAAGACATTGAAGAACTGCGTGAAGCAGTACTTAAACTAGAAGTAATGCCTTCAATGAGGCTATTAATGACAGCTGGTGAGGCATGTGAACGAGACAATATAGCAGCATATAACTGTAGTTATCTAGCTGTAAATAATAAACGTGCTTTTAGTGAAGCACTATATATCTTAATGAATGGTACAGGTGTAGGATTTTCTTGTGAACGACAAGATATTAATAAACTACCTAGTGTACCTGATGAAATTATTTTATGTGATGATGTCATAGTCGTAGAAGACAGCAAGTTAGGATGGGCTAAAGCCTTTAAGAAACTCATCTCTCATTTATATGAAGGTGATATACCTAACTTTGATTTTTCTAAGGTAAGACCTGCAGGCTCTAGACTCAAGACCTTTGGAGGAAGAGCAAGTGGACCTGACCCATTGAAAAAACTATTTGATTTTGTAATAGAAACTTTCAAGCAGGCAGAAGGACGTAAGCTATCTTCGATCGAAGTGCATGACATCATGTGTATGATAGGACAGATCGTTGTAGTAGGTGGAGTACGACGATCTGCTCTTATCTCTTTATCTAACTTAACTGATCGCAGAATGCGAGAAGCTAAAATGGGAGCATGGTATAATGACAATCCGCACAGAGGTCTTGCAAATAACTCCGTTGCCTACACAGAAACACCTGACAGTGAGACTTTCATGGAAGAATGGTTATCTCTGGTCAAGTCTAAATCAGGTGAGCGAGGAATCTTTAATAGAGTTGCTGCACAAAATCAAGCCGCTAAGTGGGGACGAAGAGATCCAAATCTTAGCTACGGAACGAACCCTTGTTCAGAGATTATCCTACGTGATAAACAATTCTGTAACCTTACAGAAGTTGTTGTCAGGGCAGGAGATACAGAAGAGTCATTAAAACGTAAGATTAAACTAGCTACCTTACTAGGTACAATACAATCTACAATGACAGATTTTAAATTCTTATCTGCTGAATGGACACAGAATACAGAAGAAGAAAGATTACTTGGTGTATCCTTAACAGGTATTATGGATGCTAAGATAACTGCTAATCCTGATCCTAAACTGTTAGAAAGACTAAGAGATGAGGCTAGAAAAACAAATGAAAAGTATGCTGAGATACTTAATATACCTGTATCAGCAAGTATTACTTGCGTTAAACCTAGTGGTACAGTATCTCAGTTGGTTGACTCTGCTAGTGGCATTCATGCTCGTCACAATGCTCAGTATATACGGACTATTCGTATGGATAAAAAAGATCCTATTACTGATTTTCTTATAGAAGCAGGAGTCAAACATGAAGATTGTCAGATGAATCCAAGGTCTACATCTATATTTAGTTTTCCTATTAGAGCACCTAAAGGTGCGATAACAAGAAATGATAAGTCAGCTATAGAACAATTAGAACTATGGTTAACATATCAAAGACATTGGTGTGAACACAAACCTTCAGTAACTATATCAGTAAAAGATAAAGAGTGGGTTGAAGTAGGTTCATGGGTATGGAAACATTTTGATGAGATCAGTGGAGTATCTTTCTTACCTCATTCAGATCATACATATCCTCAAGCACCTTATCAAGATGCCTCAGTTGATCAAGTAACTGAGTTAGAAAAAGTGACTCCTACAGTGTTGGATTGGAGTTTGTTTATAGAACAAGATGACAACACAACAGGTGCACAAGAACTTGCGTGTTCATCAGGAAGCTGTGAAATTATATGATAGCTACATTACAACCTATATGTGGAGTTCAAATAGGTATAGAGTTTACAGAAGCAGAAGTAAATGATCAAACAATTAGTTACTGTCTAATTGATTTATTAATATTAAGAATACAAATAGCATGGTTTAAAGAATGAAAGTGTGTGTTGTAGGCAGCAGAAGCCTTGATTCTGCAGATAAAGTATTACCTATCATTGACAAGTTTATTAAAGAGCTCCCTTCCTCTTCTGTAACTTTCTTGATAGGTAGTGCTAAAGGTGTTGATCCTCTATCAAAACATTATGCCCAATCCCATGGGCATGATGTGGTAGAGTTTTTACCCTACCATTTACTAGATAGCTCATCTGAGTTTGATAGTAAATACTTTTTTATACGTACTAAACAGATGATTGACAATGCTGATAGAGTTCTAGCAATCTGGGATACTAAAAGCAAAGGCACTCACTATGCAATTAAATATACCCAGAAGCTAGAAAAACCTATTATGATTATTAAAGTACCTAAATGACTAAAATCTATACAAAATCAGGAGACAGTGGAGAGACAGGACTAGTCACTGGAGAACGTATTAGTAAATCTTCTATTAGAATTGACAGCATAGGCAGTATAGATGAGCTTAATTCTTTTATAGGACTATCTTTAACAGAAGAAATACCTAAAATTATACGTGATGTATTACATGTAATACAACATAACTTATTTGATATAGGTAGTGAACTAGCTAGTCCAGGACACAATACAATAAAAGAAGAGAAAGTTAAATACTTAGAAAGATCTATTGATGATCTAACTAGTAGACTTGCTATACTACGAGAGTTTATATTACCTGGCGGCTGCAAAGCCGCAGCTCAAATACATGTAGCTAGAGCTATGTGTCGTAAAGCAGAGCGTACTTGTATAGCCTTGGGTAATGTAAACCCTACAACTTTACGTTATCTAAATAGATTATCTGATTTATTATTTACTATAGCACGTTATCTTAATGCTGCAGTAGGTGTTGATCATGTGTATTGGAAGAAAGATGCTTCTTGAATATGTACTAGTTATTATGTTTGATGTTAGTAGAGAGATTACACCCCCACAATACGTGGGACATTTTTTTAATTGTGAGTCTGCGTTTCAATATGCTGCTCGTCACTATCCAAAGAATGATTGGTCGTGTCTTCACGAAAACCATATTTATCTTCCCAAAGATCTAGTAGAGAGATACTACTACCCAGACTCCACAGATTAATCGGATACATTATTCACCAGCTAATGCTTTAGAAGTTGCTTCCATTCTAGATTTAATACCAGAACGATTTCTTTTTTCAGCATTACGATATTCATCATTATCAAGAAACTCTTTTGCAGCTTCTTTAAATTTACCTTGATTAATCAATTCTATTGTTTTAGGACTACCTGATAATGAACCTCTATACCAAGAAGATACAATATTCTTTCTTAAGTTTTCACTAAGATTATTAAATTTAGGTATAGCTTTCATAATAGCTGGCATACGTTTTTGAATATCTTTATCTAATAAAACATCTGCTTCTTCTCTTGTAATAGTTTGACCTGGTTTAACATCTTCTCCATAATGACCATATCCTATTGTAAGTTCTTTTTCATCTTCAGTAGCTTTTTTAGCTTCAGGAAAAAAGTCACCTTCCCAGCTAAGTATATAGTTTTTATAAACATCATCAGAAGCTCCTGCTTCTACATCTTTACCTTTAGAGTTAAGTTTTTTAATACCTAAATAATCTCTAGCTTCATCTAAAATTTTTAATTGCTCTTCAGTATAAGCATCTTTAATTTCATCTTCAGAGAATTGATCAAAGGTATACCCTCTAAACATACCAGGTTTACCTGATCTTTCTGCCCACTGTTCAAAAGGTCTATCTTCGCCATAGTTTTTCTTTTCATATTCATACTTTACTTTTAACTGCTTATCAGTAAGAGTAGATGTATATCTATCATATATATCTTTTAGTTTAGGATCTGAATAAATAGCTTCATGAGATACATAATCACCTAGTATATCTATAGGACGTGTATCAGGATTACGTACTTCAATACCCATACGATCTATACCAATACCTTTAGGACGTTTAACACTACCATCAGGAGGACCTTCATCACCTGGTTCCCAAAACTCTAAGTATCCTGCTTTTTTATCATCAGTAAGATTTTCTACATAATCAAAGTCTTTATCTTGTAAATAAGGATATTGTCTTTTAGCTTCATTAAGACGTTCATACTCTTTAGGTTTAACAGTTATAGTATTTAATTTAATACCCGCTACTACATCAGGTTGATCATACCATTTATCACTAAGCTCTGACTGAATAGCCGGATCTAATGTCCAATCATTTTCCAATTTTATCTACTCCTGCTTGTTTAGTACCTATTTGTCCATTAGGTAACATGAATCTAGTACCAGGTTTTAAAGCTTTCCATTCTTGTTGAGAGTTTACTTGTACTATTTCAGATCCTTTACCTGTTATAGAAGGGAACTCTTCATTAAGAATTTTTTCTGCTACAGTAGAAGGTTCTACATTATTCATCTTAGCTACAACAGTTATAAAATTATTGATACGTTCTAAATCATTAGCAAATGTTTGAGCTAACATAGAATTATCTGTCATTTTAGATACTAACATACCATCTTTAGTCATACCTACTTTATTAGGAATCTCATCATAAGTATTTAACATATAATAATTAATACCTGATTTATAAAACTCTAAGTTTTTATTTAAAGATTCTTTATAATCAGAAGGACCATCTAGTAATATGTTAGATACTGGAGACATAGCTAATTGTTCTAGTTCTGTATCTAATTTACTAAAACGAACTTCACTTTTCTTAGAAGAAATCCAATCTTGTTCTTGTTTAAGTACATTATAAACTACAGGATCTATACCAGCAGCTTTAGCTTCTTCTTTAATTTGTTGTATATTACTTTTAATATAGTTAGTATACTTTTCTCCTACTTCATTATCAAAGATAGCATCTCTATCTTTTTTACTAATATCATTTTGTAAGAGTCCAGGTAATTGTTCTAATATCTTATCTGCTTTTTCTAGTAAACTTTTAGCTAACTCAGGATCAGCATTTTTTAATTGTTCTTTAATAAGAGTAAGAGCTTGTACTTCTTTAAATACAGCGTCTCTTATTTTTTCATTTTTACCAAAGTCTGATTCATAGTATTCTAAATCTATTTCTGCTTTAGCTCTTGATGTTGTATTTTGTAAAGCTTTAGTAATACTTTCTTGAGTAAATTCATTTTCAAATTCTTTACTAAGGAACTCAAACTCTGCTTTAACATTAGCAAATAAATTTTTAACTTCTGGATTATCAGATTCAATAGCACTAAGATCTCCATAGAATGCTAAGAAACGTCTATTAGCATTTTGCATAGCACGTTTAAACTTATCTCTTTTTGTTTGATCATTAAGTTTAGGATCTCTATTAATAGCTTCAAGTTCCCTAGTTAAAGAAGTTATAATAACATCTTTCTCTTCTCTAAATGTACCTTTACGAACCATCTCAGCTACTTTATCTCTAGCTATTTGTTTACGTTCACCTTCATTAAGTTTTTGATCTTGTTCATAGATTTTAATTTGTTCTTCTTTTAATTGATACTCAAAAAATCTAACTTGTTTTTCTTCTTCTGGCATATCAGTTATATCTATGCCTGCTTTCTCCATTAAAATTTTATCTCGATTTTGTTTTTCTTTAGCTATACGTTCCATCTCAGCTTTATATAGTTCTTCATCTAATGCTAATCTATTAGCTACACCAGTACGTTCAAACACATCCTTCATTTTAGAAGTAATAACATCAGCTTTAGAAGGATTCATATTTATTTGTTGTTGAGCAATAGTTTCCATTCTTGTTTTAAATTCATAAGGATTAACAACACCTGCCATATATGTATTAACAAGACGTTGATTACCTGCATCTACTCCTTGTTCAAATTGACCAGTAGATTGTTGATAATATTGATCAGCTAATTCCATAGCAGCGGCTTCAGCTTCATCTCCTACTCTAATAGTATTATATTTATCTCCAATATCAATACCAGTTTCTACTAACTCTGCTATACTTCCTATAGAATTAGGATCATAGTAAGCAGCTTCAGGAGTAACAACTCCTTGAGTAGGTCTTATACCGTAGTATTGTGATTCTGTTTTAGATGTGTCAAACTCTGCCATGTTATTAGTCTCCTGGTTTTACTTCAATAGCTGGTGCTATTTTTTCTTTTAGTTTTTCTTTAAATTTATAAATCTTTTCTGTTGCTCCTATATCACCTTTAGATCTATTCTTAATACTTTGTAATACATATTCATAATCTGGGTGAGCATTAGGATTTTCTTGTATTCTTCTTAATATTAATTCAATAGCTGCTTGATCATCTGGATTCATATTATCTTTTTCAACTTGTAATAAATCTACAAGCTCTTGCATAATATTAGATTTAATAGATCTAGACAATTGATTATTTCTAGTATCTATTTGAGACCAGAATAAATCCATATCACTATTTTTTAAGTTATGAGTATTTTTTAAATGCCAGGCAACAGCTCCTATAGCTTCTTTAATCTCCATTGCTGTCATTTTTTGAGTACCCATACCTAATCTAAGAGCATCAAAAGTTTCATCAGCTAGCTCTTTAATTAATTGTTTATTACCTCTGAATCTACGTAGTGTTTTAAATTGTGAAGTTACTTCTTCAGGTTGTGAGTTTAATAAACCTGTTAGTATTCTATCTACATTTGAAACAGCAGCTCCTGTAGCTTGACCTTGTAATGTATGACGTGTATGATTTAAAGTATCATATAAGAATAAGTTTAACATAGTCTTACCAAAACCTGTAAACTTAGCAAAGACTTCTAAACCTGCCATAATTTGGTCATCAGTTTTCTTTTCTAAACCTAATGAAGATATTAATAAATCTACGTTAGCATAAGATTTTCTAAGATGTTGTAAAGCTACGTTATTAATATCATTTGGATCACCTACTCCACCAAAAGCTGCAATTAATTTTATAAAATCTGTATAAAATAAACCAACATCTTCTGAATCTCCTAATGGATTTAAGTATTTAGATGGTCTTGTTGTAGTATAAATTTGTTGTTTATTACCATCTTCATCTAATACAAACTCTCCTGTTTTAGGATCTGTTTTATAAGTAGGGAATAAAGCATCTAACATGCTAATTAAAGCCATATCATAGATTATTCCTTTATCTAACATATCAGCCGCATCTTCACCTACTAATTCTGATACTAAATATAATATAATTGAAGCAGGTATACCATACATACCTAATCCTGATACACCAAAAGAAGCAGTATTAAATGCTAGTAGATGTAAGTTTTGTTTTCTAGTTAATGGAGTAGCATCAGGTATTAATAATTGTTCTGCTAACCTTACCATAAATGTTTGAAGTTGTGATATATACTTCATAACACCTACACGTTGGAATGTATTAGATGCCATTCTATCCATAGATTGTGTCATCTGTCTTGTATATTGAGCTATAGTATCCATAGCTTTTTCATTTTTATGCCAAGACTTACCTGGGTTTTCAGCTTCCCATATTTCTATAGCTGCTTCAGCTGCAATAACTCTATGAATATGCTCACCAGTTTGTACAGAAGCTTTAGAGAAAAAGTCAGAAACTCCTGTTAATCCTCTAGATAAAGCCCCTGCATCTAAAGTTGCTGTTTTATTATTAAATAACCCTTTAGCTAAAGTATGTTCTGCTAAGTTAAATACACCTCTGTTATATAAAGATTCATATAGATAAGCAGACTGTTCAAAAGTACGTTTAAATCCTTTAGTATTTTTAAATACAGGATCTTTAGACCAATTAGATACCATAGCTTCGTATGCTTTTTGTCTATAAGGATCTCTATATTTAGCAGTATCTAGTCCTACTACTTTAGTAGCTTTATTAATTAAACTAGAATCTATAGTAGCATAAGCTAAAGTAGACATAGCGTTATATAATCTTAAAGTAATTGTACTAGGTTTAAAACCACCTGCTACAGTTAAATAACCAAGCCCCATAATAGGCTGTTGTACCCAGTGTTTCCAAAAAGCTGAATATATAACAAGAGAAGTAGTAACAAAGTTTCTTGCAGTATCTCCTATCATACCTGGACGTTTTTGTAAAGCATTACCTGCTTTTTCAAGAGGAGTTACTTTAGTAGATTGTCCTATATTTTCTAGTAATTGTGCTACATTAACCATAATCTTAGCCATAGCCTCATCTGGGAAACCATTTACTAATTGTGTTAATGCTTCCCACTCTCTAATTGCTTGAATAGCAGCTAGTCTATTCTCTTTTGAATTAGTAGTAGGATTAATTTGTTCTTTAGTTAAAGGGAATGCATCATGTTCAGCAATTTCTAAATCAATTGGATCTCTTTCTGCAAATCTAGAAGCAGCTTTTTGACTTCTAGTTAATAACTCAGGATTATTTTCTATAGATACACGAGGATCATTCTTCCATTTCTGTACCCAACCTACTTTTTGTTGTTCAAGTACTTGTTGATAGAAACTTCTAGTACCTACAAGTCTAGATGTTTCAATCATAGACTCTAATGGATCTTTATACAAAGCTGTCCATAGGTGATCACCACGTCTTGATGAAGTTTTTAATGCAGCCTCTTGTAATTTAGTAAACTCGTTAAGATCTGAGAAAGAAAACTCATCTCCTTTTTCTACTTTATAGATAAATGCATCTTTTTCTACCATAGTTTCCATATTGAAAACTTCTTTATCTTTATAAAGTTCTGCAGATCTCATATCATTAAATGCACCTACAGTTTCTCTAAAGTTTTTATGTTCTTTTACAATTACATCGTCAGCTTCTCTAGATAAATCTCTAACAACTCCATTTAATTTAGAGTATTTAGGATATCTTCTAAGAAACACAGTACCATCTACTATATTAGGCATATAGTGAGGTCTAAATGGTATAATATATGAAGGTACATTACCTAGTTTAGTATCTAAACCTATAGCTATGTAATCATATTTAGCTGTAACAGGTACTTCTTTTGTTTTTTGTAGTACTGGATCAAGAACTTCAATAAATTTATTATCACTATACTGTGTACCTAGACGTAAAATCTGTTTATAAGGTACACCTGCAGGATCTACAATATAATGTTTACCATTATCAAATCTATAAAGAGAAGGACTAAAATCTACAGGAGTTTTAGTAGCTAAATCTAGTACCTGAGTAAAGCTAGTAGGATCTAAACGTAAAGATTCTTCAGGAGATTTAACCATATAGTTAATAGGAGTGCCTGTAGTAGGATCAGGAATAGTAACATGGTAATTATACCCTGCTTTAAGCATCCTATTAATTTCATATACGTTATTATTTTGCCATTTAAAATAGTTAATGTCTTCTAATAAATTATTAGCATAGAATAAATCATTTAATAAGGCAGGTCGTGGAGTATAACCTAATATATTAACAAGATCTTTTTTAGTTAATTTACTATACATAGTAAAGTTAGGTTTAACTACATTATAATGGTAGTATCTAGCTTTTCGTTCTAAGATATGACGGAGATCTCTATTAAAATCTCCTCTAAGTCTAGTAGAAAGTTCAGTTAGTTCTTTAAGTTCCCTATCTAAAATGTTTAAACCTTTTAAACCTGCTATATCTTTAGTAGTTTGGAACTCTTTTGATAGTGCTCCATAATTAAAGAACATATTATACAAATCTTTAGAGCTTGTATATAAAGGTCTAGTTAAAGAAGCTAAACCTTTCCATTCTAAATAACTAGTATTACCAAAACCAGTAGACCTATCTCTAATAACTTCAGTAAAATCACCTTTACGTTGCCATTTAATATTATAAAGTCCTGTAGCTTCTGGATTTATTTCTATATCTTTAGCAAAATCATCAATAGATCTAGATAAATCTGATATAATATTACCTTCAAGATCATAAGCCTCAATAGTAAGGTCATCTAAAGTAGTTAATTCTCTACCTTCTTTAGCTTTAGCTAATGTATTTTCTATAATTCTAGCATAAATAAGAGCTTCTCTTGGATTTGTATAGAACTCTCCATTCGCTTTTCTAAAAGAAGTAGATGTATAAAGATTAACACCATCTCCTCTAACAACTAAATCAGAGTTAATCATTCTAATAGAAGGATCATGTAGAATTCCTCCTATATCTTGAATAGTATAAGTACTATACTGAAGTCTTTCTGGTACATCTAAAAAAACACTATCAATATTATTCTGTTGTCTATAAAAATTTAAACGATCATTAGTTAGTTTTAAATTAATAGCATCTGTAGCATCGTATAAACTAGCTCTAGCTTGTTCTACATCAAAAATTCTAGGACCATAATAGTTCATTAAGAATTGTTCAGGAGTTATTTTAAGAGCTTCCCAAGTTTTACCTGATACATCTTCTATAAGCATATTAGCTAAGTCATGTGTAAATCTAGGATTAGTTTCGGCAGCTTCTACAAATGGAGAATTCTTTTTAGGTTTATAAGGATTATATCTATTAGCAGTAGGTTTATAAGGTATACCTAGATCTGCTTCTTCACTAACAGTCTTAGCTCTTTGAAAACGTTGTTCTTCTGCAGCTGTTTTTGCTGATTTAATTTCAGCTTCTTTTACAGTTTCTTTAATAGTTTTAGTAACTTTTTCACCTGCATACTGATAACCTTTTTTAACTGCATTTTTATAAAAAGGAAACATAAATGCAATAAGTTCTGCAATAGTTTGACCTTTTGTAGGATCATCTGGAGTAGTAATTTTACCTATTCCATGAAATATATTTTGCATTACTTTACCAAAAGTAGCTACAGCACCTTTTTCTACATCTTCTGGTTGATAGTTTGGAAAATATTCAGTAGCTATTTCATTTAAATACTGAGCATACTCTTCAGTTTTTAAAAGTGTACCAACTTTTTGTCTAGCAGTTTCCCAATCTACACTAGGATAAACACGTTTAAGGAAATCTATATCAGCTTTTTTACCTAAAGAAGAAACTCCTTGATAAGCAGCAGTTGAACCAACTTCTAAAAATAATGGAAGAAGATTAAATATAAGTTGCCAGGCATTTGCAGCCTCTCTTATAGGAACTTTATTTATATTCTGTAAATTTTTTACAAAATAATTAATTTGTTTAGCAGTAGTAGGAGATATTTCAGGTAGTTTATTAGAAACTTTTTCAGTTTTAATAGCATCTACTACAGATTCTAATGCTTGTTCTGCTTTTAATTTATTTATTTTAAGATCTAATACTTGAATATCATCATCAGTAATATTAGGAAGATCTGCTAATCTAGAGTTAGTTAAAAAATTTAAATATTCATCTTTTAAATTAAAAGAATCTGTACCTAAAGTATAACTTTCTAGTATTTGTTTTTTAGATTCTAAATCTATAGATTGATCTGCAATAATTTCTTCAATTAATAATGCAGTTTGGCTATCTTTTTGTTTTCTATAAAAGTCTCTAACATTAATTACTATATCAGAATAACCTTCATTAGCCTTTCTTTCCATTTCAATAGCTTCATACATATCTACAGGATCTTCTGATTGAGATAATACAGTTGCATAAAAAGCATCATTATCTGTATCAGGTACTAAAGGAGCCTTAGGTTTATAAGGATTTAATATAGTACCTTCAGGTATATATGAGTCATTAACTTTGAAATTATTATCTAGCATATTTAAATATTACCCAAAGATTGATTTACCAAGGTCAAATATTTCAGGACCTTTGTCATATAGTTTGCCACCTAAAGAACTTACTTGAGTCCACTGAGTACCCATAGCACTAGCTCTATTAGCTTGTGAACCAAAATCTGCAGCTCTTTGACTTGCTTGAGAAATTGCTGTAGATCCTCCTGAAGCCATATTAAGAGCTCCTAAATTAGCAGTAGCTTGAGTTTGAATAGCACTAGTAGCTCCTGTAAAAGCAGAAGTTCCAACTAATCCTAAACCAGATTGTGCCATTTGACCTTCCATAGATCCTTGTTGAAAACGTTGTTGTCTAAGAATATCTAATCTTTGTCTACGTTCTTGAACAAGTCGTATTCTTTCTTGCATTTGATTTATTCTTTTTTGTTCATCAACTTGTTGTCGAGTAGCATCTGCTTGAGCTGCTGCATATTTACGTTGTTGTAAATAACCTGCTGTTTGTAAACCTAATCCAGCTACTTGTAAAGCAGAAGGACTAAAAGCTTTAGCTGCTCCTGCAAAAGCAGCTCCAACTTTCATACCAAGTGTTTGAGTTCCTTTCCAAAAAGCAGTACTACCAAATTTAGCTGCAGTTGTACTACCCATAGCACTTGATATTGCACCACCTCCATAGTAAACTGCTGCTGCTACTGCTGCTACTTTAGCTATTTTTTTAACAGCCTTTCCCATTCAAAATACTCCTTTAGTTAATACTTGTTTTATTCCATCTGTTGTTGTTACTTCTAATCCTGTTGGCATTACACCAAACATCATATTAAATTTAACTGCTTTAGGTGTTTCACATAATCCATAAATAGTATTAATACCTAAATGTTTTAGTGATGGAATGATAGCTTCATGCCACACCTTTAAATATCTTTTGTAAGTATTTATACTCCAATCTTTACAATCCATATGCATAACATATCCTTGTAAATCTTGATCATAATGTATACCTACAAAGCCATTACCTGGCTCTTCATATAACTTTATCATTAATGATTTTGTGTCATTGTTACTGGCATACCCCATCCTAGTATCTTCATATCTTTACCAGCTTCAGAAGATATTTTAAGACTTAATGTTTTACCAGAACCTCTTAATTTATTTTTAGTTACTATGACACCATCACCATAATTAAAAGGATCTGCAGATCCTGATGGTATATAGTTACGTAGTAATCTATATGCTTGGAATTGTGTACCCCATTTACCACTGTTAGCACTATCTGCCCAATTCCATTGTGCTTGTACAAGACATGAA
>Ga0208898_1001722_pt1 | contig 14115 bp, 20 predicted proteins | sample VirMetDEL_Mar_4_FD_184513 | JGI IMG/M metagenome (GOLD analysis project Ga0208898, IMG submission 184513) | Aqueous microbial communities from the Delaware River and Bay under freshwater to marine salinity gradient to study organic matter... | ecosystem: Environmental > Aquatic > Marine >...
TGGGGACTGGTGACTGAGAAGGAAACTTTTATCATGGGACGAAAGCATATTTCTTATGATGTAGGTGGCATTACTCAACTTGATTATTTGAACCTTTATAAGAAGTTTACTTATAAAGCACAGGAATCATATCGCCTGGATTATATTGCCAGTGTTGAATTGGGGCAGAAGAAGTTAGATCACAGCGAATTTGATACTTTTAAAGACTTCTACACAAATGGGTGGCAGAAGTTTGTAGAATACAATATCATTGACGTGGAACTTGTTGACCGTCTGGAAGACAAGATGAAACTCATCGAACTTGCTATTACAATGGCATATGACGCAAAGGTAAACTTTGTCGATGTGTTTTATCAGGTAAGGATGTGGGATGCCATTATCTACAACTACCTGAAGAAGCGAAATATTGTTATTCCGCCAAAGGAGGATTCTTCCAAAAGTGAAAAATACGCAGGCGCATATGTTAAGGAACCGATTCCTGGAAAGTATGACTGGGTGGTGTCTTTTGACCTTAACTCTCTGTATCCTCATCTCATTATGCAATATAATATCTCACCAGAGACTCTTCTTGATGAAAGACATCCCCGTGCGAGTGTTGATCGAATCCTCAATGAGGAGATAACATTTGAGATGTATAAGGACTATGCGGTATGTGCCAATGGTGCCATGTATCGTAAAGATGTTCGCGGTTTTCTTCCAGAATTGATGGAGAGGATTTATAATGAAAGAAAGATCTTCAAAAAGAAGATGTTGAAAGCAAAACAAGATTATGAAAAAACTCCAACGAAGGCACTGGAAAAAGAAATTGCCCGTTGCAACAACATCCAGATGGCAAGAAAGATTCAACTTAACTCTGCTTACGGTGCGATTGGTAATCAGTATTTTAGGTATTATAAACTTGCAAATGCTGAAGCAATCACTCTCTCGGGTCAAGTTTCGATTCGCTGGATCGAAAACCGTATGAACGAATACCTAAATAAACTATTGCAAACGGAGGAGGTCGATTATGTTATCGCATCCGACACTGACAGCATCTATCTTAACCTTGGACCTCTTGTTAGTAAATTTTTTGCTAATAAGTCTAGCGACAAAACAGCAATTGTGGGGATACTTGACAAGATCTGCCAAGAGAAACTGGAACCTTTTATCGAACGTTCATACCAGAAACTTGCGGACTACGTACAAGCGTATGACCAAAAAATGCAAATGAAGCGTGAGAATATCGCAGAACGTGGTATTTGGACAGCAAAGAAGCGTTATATTCTCAACGTATGGAATAGTGAGGGTGTTCAATATACCGAACCAAAACTTAAAATGATGGGTATTGAGGCAGTCAAATCATCGACACCAGCTCCTTGTCGGACAATGATTAAAGATGGTCTTAAACTCATGATGAATGGAACAGAGGATGAGGTAATTGAGTATATTGATAAGTGTCGTAAGGAATTTAGAAAACTTCCACCAGAACAGATTGCTTTTCCACGATCTGCCTCTGATGTGAAAAAGTATCATTCTCACGCTGACATTTATTCGAAGGGCACTCCTATTCATATTCGTGGAGCACTTCTTTTTAATCATTATATTAAAGAGAAGAAGTTGACAAATAAATATTCACTTATTGCCAATGGTGAAAAAATCAAGTTCTTGTATCTGAAGAAACCAAATATTATTCAGGAGAATATTATTTCTTTTATTCAGGACTTTCCAAAAGAACTTGGTCTTGACAGGTATATTGACTATGACCTACAATTTGAAAAGAGTTTCCTTGAACCTTTCAAAGCAATTCTAGATGCCATCGGATGGTCTGTGGAAAAAAATGTAAACCTTGAACTATTTTTTGGATAATGGACTTCTTAAAAGATATCGTAAAAGAGATTGGAGATGACTACACAAAACTCGCCGCAGATATTGACGAGACTGAAACATATGTTGACACGGGTTCGTACATTTTTAATGGACTTGTGTCAGGTAGTATTTTTGGTGGTGTATCTGGGAATAAGATTACTGCTATTGCTGGAGAGTCTTCTACTGGAAAAACTTTCTTCTCTCTCGCTGTGGTTAAGAATTTTCTTAATTCTAACCCCGATGGTTATTGTCTCTACTTTGATACTGAGGCTGCCATTACTAAGTCACTCTTGGACTCAAGAGGCATTGACGTTTCACGGTTTGTCGTGGTTAATGTTGTCACAGTAGAAGAGTTTCGTAGTAAGGCACTTAAGGCAGTAGACATATACCTAAAAAAACCTGTAGAGGAGCGCAAACCTTGTATGTTTGTGTTAGACTCTCTGGGAATGCTCTCAACAGAAAAGGAAATTACTGATGCCCTGAACGATAAGCAGGTTCGTGACATGACGAAATCTCAACTTATCAAAGGTGCTTTCAGGATGTTGACATTGAAGTTGGGGCAGGCTAACATTCCAATGATAGTAACCAACCATACCTATGATGTCATCGGTTCTTATGTTCCTACTAAAGAGATGGGCGGTGGTTCTGGTCTTAAGTATGCTGCCAGTACCATCATATATCTCAGCAAGAAAAAAGAAAAAGACGGAACAGAAATTATCGGAAACATTATTAAGGCAAAGACTGCTAAGTCGCGTCTAAGTAAGGAGAATAAGGATGTTGAGATACGTCTCTATTATGATGAGCGTGGGCTTGATCGATATTATGGTCTTCTGGAGTTGGGTGAGATTGGAGGACTTTGGAAGAATGTTGCTGGACGTTATGAAATGAATGTTAATGGCGAAACCAAAAAGGTCTATGCCAAAGCGATTCTCAAAGAACCAGAAACCTACTTCACAGAAGAAGTAATGCAGAAACTTGACGAAATAGCGAGGAAGGAATTTAGTTATGGAGCGAATTGAACTTACAATTCTGCGCAATCTTCTATACAATGAAAACTATTCACGAAAGGTAATTCCTTTCATTCAACCAGATTATTTTGAGCAAAGGTCTGAAAAAGTAATCTTTCAGGAAATTGTTCATTTTATTGTTAAATATAACTCGGGCATCACAAAAGAAGCACTGACGATTGAACTTGAAAATCGTATAGATCTTACCGAAACAGAAGTAAGGGAAGTTCGTGATATTGTAGATGCTCTTCATGATGCCCCAGTAGACTATCAATGGTTGCTGGATACAACAGAAAAATGGTGTCGTGACCGAGCCATTTATCTTGCTCTTATGGAAGCCATTGGTATTGCCGATGGTAATGATGAGAATAAGAACCGTGATGCAATTCCAAGTATTCTGTCAGATGCTCTGGCAGTTTCTTTTGATAATAATATCGGTCACGACTACTTAGAAAACTATCAGGAAAGGTATGAGTACTATCATCGGAAGGAAGAAAAAATTGAATTTGATCTCGAATATTTCAATAAAATTACCAAAGGCGGTTTACCTCCTAAGACTCTTAACATCGCGCTCGCTGGTACAGGTGTCGGCAAGTCTCTATTCATGTGCCATGTTGCTAGCTCCGTGCTGCTCCAAGGACGGAACGTTCTCTATATTACAATGGAGATGGCAGAAGAAAAAATTGCTGAACGAATTGACGCAAACTTATTGAATGTTCCCATTCAAAATCTGACTGATTTGCCAAAGTCAACATTTGAAAACAAGGTAACTAGTCTTTCAAAGAAGACTCAGGGAACACTTATAATTAAAGAATATCCCACTGCATCGGCACATAGTGGACATTTTAAAGCACTGCTTAATGAACTTGCACTTAAGAAGTCATTTAAGCCTGATATTATTTTCATTGATTACCTTAATATATGTGCTTCCTCCCGCTATAAGTCAGGCGTTTCTATCAATTCATATAGCTATATCAAGGCTATTGCTGAAGAACTTAGAGGATTGGCTGTCGAGAAAGAAGTCCCTATCGTATCTGCCACCCAGACCACTCGTTCTGGTTATTCTAGCAGCGATGTTGATATCACTGACACTAGTGAATCCTTTGGTCTCCCTGCTACTGCTGATCTTATGTTTGCCCTTATTTCAACTGATGAGCTTGAACAACTTGGACAAATTATGGTGAAGCAGTTGAAAAATCGATATAATGATCCGACAATGAACAAGCGATTTATTGTTGGTGTTGATCGTGCCAAGATGCGACTCTATGATTGTGAGCAAAGAGCGCAGAACGACATACTTGACTCTGGTCAGGAAGAGGAGTATAATTACGAGGAGAAACCCAAGAAATCATTTGAAGGATTCAAGTTTTGATTTACTATACAGTTTACGATAAAAATGGCAATAAACTTGCCGATTGTGGGGGAGAGAATGATGCCAAATGGTTGGCAGAGTTGCGTAAGGGCACTTATAAGACCAACCGACTTGAATGGAATCGGACTATTGATGTAGAAACTTCTAAACTTGAATTACCTACCAAAGATATTATTGTAAATATGGATGGTGGTGTCGGTGGTTCATGGACTGTCGAAAGTCCACAACTAGATGAAAACAAACAACAACCTTTTGAAGTATAAAAATGACTGAACAAAAACATATTCAATTTGAGCGATACACCGAGTTTGTGGATGCCGTCACCTCCGATGCCTCCAAGGACTTTGTTGCTCTTGCCGACCGCATGGTCGAACTTGATGAAAAAGGTGCTAACATTGAGCGTCTCCTGACATCTGCCGTTGGTATTAATGCCGAAGGTGGTGAGTTTATGGAGATTGTTAAGAAGATGATTTTTCAAGGCAAACCTTGGAGTGAAGATAATCGTGAGCACCTGATTATTGAATTGGGAGATGTGATGTGGTATGTTGCACAAGCATGTATGGCACTTGAAGTTTCTTTTGATGATGTAATCGCAGGTAATGTCAAGAAATTGGGTAAGCGTTATCCCGAAGGAACTTTTGACATTTACTTCTCCGAAAATCGTGCTGCTGATGATCGCTAATTGATGCCAAAAAAATCAAACGAAGATCTCCATCCATTTCCTACATTTCCATATCGTTTAGAATATATGGATGGAAAAGATAAACGAGTTTGTCATTTCCAAACAGAAGATCATAGAACCAAACATATAAAACGATATGGATTGAGAAAAAATAAATACACTATTAATGATGCCATATGACTAAAAGAGAATTTACTGGAAAGGGTGGTGAAACATGGACTTGGGAAGAAACTCCTGAAACCATTGAAGCACTAAAAAAATTGCATGAAACTTCCCAAACAAATGCAACCAATCGTCTTCACGAAGACATTCGCAAGTTGAAAGCACAAGACGATAAAATGAACTATGATACGAGTGGAAAATGACTGACAAAACTGTTACAATCGAACTTGATGTTGTCTCTGCCGCAACAGCAAGACAAATTCTTTTTGAGGCACAGAAAGGATATAGTTATGAATATCCTCCTCAACGAATCAATGTTATTCGTGATGTAGTAAAAACACTTGATGAAAAAATTGGAGAAGTAGTCGATGAATGATCAACCAATTACAGTCGAAGAATATAAAGAAGTCGGTGAGCAGTTTTGGTCCAAGTTTGATTATGTGGCACAAAACATTGGCGAGGGTGCTAAACCAGAAGACATTCTAAAAGTTATGGAATCTCTTGCTGGTCTGGTAATGAAAAAACGAGCAGAAAAGAAAAAAGTTTCTCTGGGATTTAACAAGGAAACTAACGATGAATGAACCCGAAATCGTAATGTATGATGACTGCTTCTTTATTGAGGAGCGATTTGGTCTTTGGATTAGCGTATCTAAAGACCGTGAAGCACTAGTAACATCTCTTACAAAAGAAGAATGTATTACAGCAACACGATTTTATTTGAAGGGAAAACAGGAAGGTTGGGCAGAAGAAAATAATCGTGTTATTAATGACGGTGTTGTTGGCGGCAAACTTTGATGCCGTCTTTTCTGGGGAATTAGTTAAACGGTATAACGGGTGCTTTGCAAGCACTTATTAGGAGTTCGATTCTCCTATTCTCCATTCTAAATAAAAATAAAAATGGCAAATTTGTCCGCAAATGAACTTGCAAAAAGAAATAATTTTAATATATTTTTGACGAGGGTTCGATCCGGTAAAGAATTTGTATTGACTGAATCGAAAGGTGTGAAAATTAGATTGGATAAATCTATTTTAAAATCTTTGACCAGTGTAAATAGTCTTAATAATTATAAAGTTGGTCAATCTATTATGTTACCAACTGATAATGGGTATATGGTCAGACTGGCTCAAATATATAAAGATTCTGAGTTTTCTGGTAGAACTCAGGCAACTACAGCACAAGAAGATGCTCAAATTATAAGAGTTAATCAGCAACTTCGGGAGATATTTGATAAAACTGGTACGGATTTTACTTTATTAAAAGTTGGCAATACTACCTATCAGGTTGGTTTTTGCGAAAGTACCCCTGGTACTCCAAAATGTGACTTTCACTTTAAAGGAACTGTAGAGGGGGACAATATGCTGGGCATGTTTCTCATAAAGCTGGTGATGGTGCCAGAGCATTTCAACAATGGGCAGGAACATCCCAAAGAGTAGAACCAAATATTTTTAATCACCCAGAAACTCAAGCGTTTATCAATACTTTAAAAGAACTGTACCCTAATGGTATGCCTCCAGCAACAACTGTTGGTAGAAGAATTCAGGATGATAATTTAAAAAAGATGGCAGTATATGGTAGTCAGTATGGTGGGATAAGAGGGGAAAATAATGTTGATATTACTATGCAAGGAGTTTTGAATATTCGAAACAAAGGTAGATATTATGAATTAACTTCTACAGGACATAAACTGAATAATGGAGATAGAATAACTGGAAATTATGAACCTGTGTTTTTAGGAGTTTATAAAGGAGATAGAAGTGATCATGGAATAAGAGGTGCAAGAGTAATCATTCAGCCAATTGGCGGAAGAACAATTAAGCAATATGTATAAGAAAAATGGAAACAGAAAAATTTGTAAAAGATTTACTATCTGATTTTAACGGATCGTATAAAGATTTTTTTTCCTATGTTTATAAAATTTTTACTAAAAAAATAGATTCTATAAGTAGGAAAGAAATCAAAGATAAATATATAAAGATAAGAAAAAGTATTCTGAATTATGTTATTGCGAATGAAAAAACAATAACGGCAGAACTTAATAGAAAAAGAAAATAAAAAATAATGAAAAATTTTTCCCAATTCTTAAGTGAGATTAGAAGTCCGAAAGAAACTGCCAGACTTCTAAATCTTAAAAGCGATGGTCATGGTGGATATTATGATGGAAGAGGAGAGTTTACCGCAAAAAGCGTTGGTGGAAGACTTGTATTTTATAATAAAATGCAAGTAGTGGGTCGTAAGGATCCAAGACAAACTGAAAAGGAAAAAACTATAGCATCTCCTGGTTATAGAGATCCTAATAGATTAAGAGAACAATATATAAACAAAGAAATTTTTAATGAAAATGATTGGGTAAAAAGCATAGTAACTGAAAAGGTGGGAAAAATTATTCGTAGAGGGACAAATTACCTTATTTGTGTTACTGAAGATGGTGATATGTTTAAGTCTTGGATTAAAGATCTGATAGAATATAGTGAAGTTAAGATGGATGATAAATATCGTCTTCCCGGTAAACCAAATATGTTAATTGGAACGGATGGATATCGTAAGAATGCAGAGGACGCAATCAAATTCCTAAATAAATATAGAAAAAAGTAAGAAGTAAAATTTTCTCATGAAAAGGAATATTGCCGAAGAACTTCCTGCAAGAAAGCATCCTGCAGGTGCTTCAAGTTCTAAAGGAAAAGAATTGGAAAATAGAAAACAAACAGATCCTGCCAAAAAAGCAAAGCAGGCAGTTTATGATATTCGTTACAGAGCAAGAAGAGAAGAAATTCCCCTTCGTCAGGCATATTCACAATATCTTCAAAATAGTAGTTTAAGTCAGCAAGAAAGAGAAGTTGTAAAGGGGATGTTGTTTGGAAAAAATGGTATGAGAGAAGATTATCAAATTCAAGAAACAGCATCTTTAAGTGTTGCAAGTGCGTTGTATAAGGTTTTTGTTGATAATGAGGTTATTGATGATGAAGTAAGTTTAGTTTATGAGCAAGAGATGCAAAACACTGGAGAGAAGAAATATAAAGTAAGAGTAACAGGAAAGGATGGTCGTACTTATGTTAGAATGGCAACTCGCCAAAAAATAAATGATCTTCGCCAAAATCCAAATATTTCTGAAGTTGAAATGACTGGTTATGGTGAACCATATGAGGGAAAAAAGAAAAAGTCTGGAGGTTTAGATCCTGTAGGTAAAGAGGATTCAGATGTTAATAATGATGGTAAGGTAGATAAGACAGATTCATATCTCAAGAATCGTCGCGAAAAAATTGGCAAGGAAATTGCCAAAGAAGAATTTATTCATGAAGCTGAGTCAGAGACTGAGAATGATAGAAAAGAAATAAAAATTATGAAAGGAAAAAATAATGTTACCGTGATGCCCAATGCTCCAGGATCTAACAAAAATAATTATCAAATGAATTCAAATGAAATGGAAGGTCCTTTCATCACTGAAAAAGCTTTAAGTAGAGCACAACAAAAATTTATGGGTATGGTTTATGCGGCAAAAAAAGGTGAAACACCAGCATCCCCTGAAGTTGAAAAGGCAGCAAAAGGCATGAGTGAAAAGGAAGCAAAGAAATTTGCAAAAACAAAGCATGAAGGTCTTCCAGAAAAAGTGAAAGAAGAAAAGGAAGAAAAAAGAGATGCTAGATCTGATAAAGCGTATAGAGAAATGCTTAAAAATAAATTGAGATCTGGTCTTGGGATAAAAAATCCTATGGTTCTCACTGACCCTCAAAAATTGGAAAAGGATTTTGATAAAATTGCCACTTCAAGTTCTGTAAAAGATTGTATGGATGAAGATAAAATAATAGAATCTAAAGATGATCCAGGTGATGAGAAAAAACTTGCCAGATTAGGGGCAAAGAGAATGGATGCAGTCGCACTTCTCAAGGATAAATTGGACAAATATCATGCTGACAGACTAAAGAAAATAAATACCAAAAATAAGAATAATCCGGCTCCCCGCCTATAAGAGTAAGAGCATGATATATAGTAGTAGGTTGCCACTACTACTATGCTTGCATTTCTTCTTCCATTAGCATCAAAAATTATCTCTGATGCCGTTGCCAAGATTCCGGAAAATGAGGAACTTGGAGAAAAACTGATTGATATTTGTTTAGTTATTCTTGGAAAAGCAGTAAAACTGACCAAGACTGATATGGACGATCAACTTTTAGAGGTTGTTACGAAGGCAATTAAAGCAAGAGAAGAGTGATATTTGGAGACCTTAGGGTCTCCTTTTTTTATAAATATCTGTATAAAAAGAATTATAGGTAAGGGAACATGGCTCTTTGGGGCAATAAAGATTTGGTTTATAATGATGGTACTATTGCCGTCAATTTCGATACAAAGCAAGTAACTGGAACGGTAGGTGTAGTTACCTTTACTACTTCAAGTTCAGGAATTAATACTGGTGCCGTAATTACTGTTGGTGCTGGAGCAACATATGGTTATGCCGTAATTACTGGTGGTATTACTTCTACCACTATGAATATTGATAGCACTAGTGGTTTTGTTGTTGGACTTACAACTGTTCCTGCCGGAGCATCATATGCTATTTCTGAAGAACCTCTTTATACAATAACTGATTCTGGATATATTGCTCCAGAGGCAAAAGCAGCTGCTGATGCAACAAAGACTGGACCAGATGGATATACAAAACTTTTCACATCATCCATTTATGGTGTAGATACTACAGAAGTTGGAGTTGCTAATACTGCAACTGGCGATGCACGCAAGTATGCTCCTGCACATGCTGGTTGGGTTGGTGTTACAACTTACATGGATATGCATGGCAATCTCAGAGTTAAGACTGAAACATTTGTTGCAATGAGTGCCGATGCCGATGGTAATGGCGGTATTCAGAATGATGCTGATGGTTCTATTATTGCTGACGATACTCAATATCCAGATACTGCTAGCTGATATTAAAGGGTGATGTATGAAATTTGATGAATTGAATGAGGGTAATTATTTACTCTTCGCCATAAAATTCTACGATAATCCCCAAGCAGTTACAATGGAAGATTTTGAGAACGATTTAAAAAGAATACGTTATATAAAGAGACTTTTGAAAAGGTATCAAAGTACTGGTGAAATTAAAATACACCTTATTTTGAATCATTTAATTGTTCTCTTTAATGTTTTTAATGATGCTGCTGTTCCTTTATTATTCTATAATTTGGAAAAAGAATTGTGGTCACCATTAAAAAGTTTTTTGGTCTATTTGAATAGAATTCCCGAGTATCCAAAAACTCAGATACATGATATAGAAGAAGATTCAACTTGTCTCCTGAAATTAAAGAAACTCTAATGGACATAGAAAAAATTATTAAAATTGTTAGAGAACTAAAGGAAGAAGGATCTTCAATTGCTAATGTGAGTGGAGCAAGTTCTTTGGGGTTTAATCCAGAAACAGAAACTCCTCCTGTTTATTTAAATAAAAAGAAAAAAAGACCTCCCATAATTGCCAGAGGTTTGATGCCAGGAGCAAGGAAACGTTGGAGCAATAAGTAAAATGTTTTCAGATTCAAAAGTTGCTGTTCTGGAATCAAAGCTTGGAATCTATGAAGATCTTTCGAGAGAGATGCTTTCGAAACTAGAATCAGCAGTAGAAAAGATATCAGAAGGTAATAATCGTATTGCTCAAATTCTCACGAAACATGATGAGAGAATTGAGCAGAGTATGAAGACTGATTCTCTCATTATTAAAATGATTGATGAGTTAAAGGAAGATAGCGAGAAAGATCATAAGATTTTACATGAAAGAATTGATAAGATAGAAACAGAAATAAAAGCATTCTCAAAGTTTCGTTGGCAAATCGGTGGAGTCTTGGTAGTTGTAGCACTTCTCATTAGTGCCGGTACTATTCTTCCACTTTCCTTGACCCAACAGGCACCACAGGTTATAATGGAGAGACGATAGTATTGTCTCTGTAATGGATCTAGTTGACTCCAAGTATATTGGTCTGATTTCTTCACGCCTACAAAAGTTCAAAAAGGTCAAAACAGATCTCTATAACTTTCGGTGTCCTATTTGCGGAGATTCGCAAAAGAACAAAAATAAGACAAGGGGATATCTCTACCAGGTCAAAAATAACACAAACTTTAAGTGTCATAATTGTGGCGCGAGTATGTCATTGAATAATTTTCTCAAGCAGATGGATACTACGCTGCATAAGCAGTATACACTTGAGAAGTTCAAGGAAGGGCACACTGGCAAAAACTTTGTGGTTGAAGAACCAAAGTTTGATTTTAAGAAACCTGTATTCAAACAATCTATTGATCTTCCAAAGGCATCAAGTAATTCTGTTGCGAAGAAATATCTTGAAAATAGAAAATTGGACCCGGATAAATTTTACTATGCGGAAGGATTCAAGCGGTGGACAAATACACAAAAAAAGACTTTTAGCACCATAGGTAGAGATGAACCGCGTATCATCATTCCAATGTACGATGAAGATAAAAATTTGATTGGGTTTCAGGGAAGAGCACTAGATAAGTCTCCCAATAAATATATCACCATTATGATTCAGGAGGAGGCACCGAAGATATATGGACTGGAAAAAATCAATAGAGACTTACCTATCTACTTGGTCGAAGGACCCTTTGACAGCACTTTCGTCTCTAATAGTGTGGCTTTGTGTGGCAGTGACGGTGACATTCGTTGTCTTGAAGGAAGCAGTATTATTTTTGTTTATGATAACGAGCCCCGCAATCGAGAGATTGTTGGAAGGATTGAAAGATGTATCGAACGAAATGAAAGCGTCGTCATCTGGCCAAGCAACGTAAAAGAAAAAGATATAAACGATATGATTCTTGCTGGACATGATGTTCAGTCTGTGCTAGAATCGAATACCTACTCTGGTTTGGAAGCAAAGATCAAATTTAACAATTGGAAAAAGATATGACGAACGGAACAAAAGTTGTCAAGAGAAATGGGTCTATTGAACCTCTTGATTTGAATAAACTTCATAAAATGGTTGATGAGGCATGTAAAGACCTTGCCGGGGTCTCTGCAAGTCAGGTCGAAATTCAATCAGGTATTCAGTTTTATGATGGCATTCCAACGGCAAAGATTCAAGAAATTTTGATTCGTGCCGCAAGTGATTTGATTGATCTTGACCATCCCAACTATCAGTTTGTGGCAGCACGTCTTCTTCTGTTTTCTCTTCGCAAACAGTTGTATGGTCGTATGCACGAAACACCAACTGTAAAACAGCACGTGGACCAATGCATTAAAAAAGGTGTTTACGATGCAGAAATTGCGGACCTTTACACTGATGAAGAGTTTGATAAACTACAATCATTTATTGATCATGATCGTGACTTTTTGTTTACATATGCCGGATTGCGGCAGGTTGTGGATAAATACCTAGTGCAAGACAGAAGTAGTGGTGCTCTTTACGAAACACCACAGTTCATGTATCTTCTGATTGCCGCAACTATCTTTTCGAAGTATCCTAAAGAGACCCGTCTCGATTACGTAAAGAAGTATTATGACGCAATCTCAAAACACCGAATCAACATTCCCACACCTATCATGGCAGGAGTGCGAACTCCACTTCGACAATATGCTAGCTGTGTTCTTGTTGATGTTGATGACTCCCTCGATAGCATCTTTAGTTCTGATATGGCTATCGGTAAATACGTTGCACAAAGGGCGGGAATCGGTATCAACGCAGGTAGAATCCGTGGCATCAACAGCAAAATCAGAGGTGGAGAAGTGCAGCATACAGGTGTTGTCCCATTTCTCAAAAAGTTTGAAGCAACTGTCAGATGTTGCACTCAAAATGGCATACGAGGTGGATCAGCAACTGTCCACTTCCCCATCTGGCACCAAGAAATAGAAGACATTATTGTTCTCAAAAACAATAAAGGAACAGAAGACAATCGAGTAAGAAAACTTGACTACTCCATCCAAATTTCAAAACTTTTCTATGAGCGTTTCATCCAGAATGGAGAGATTAGCCTGTTCTCACCGCATGATGTTCCAGGACTCTATGATGCTTTTGGTACTGATTCATTTGATGATCTCTATGTGGGCTATGAACAAGATGAGTCTATTCCAAGAAAAACTATTGGTGCTCAAGAACTCATTCTGGACATCCTGAAACAGAGGGCAGAAACTGGTCGTCTCTACATCATGAATATCGACCATTGTAACTCTCACTCTTCCTTCATGGATAAAGTTGAGATGAGCAATCTGTGTCAGGAGATTACGCTTCCAACCAAACCAATCAAGCATATTGACGATGAAGATGGGGAAATTGCTCTGTGTATCCTTTCTGCTATTAATATTGGTAAAATCAGGTCTTTGGAGGATCTTGATGTTCTGTGCGATCTTGCAGTTAGGAGTCTTGACGAACTTATTGATTTTCAGCAATATCCCGTCAGAGCAGCAGAACGCGCCACCAAAGCACGCCGTTCCCTTGGAGTAGGTTATATTGGTCTGGCACACTATCTTGCCAAGCACGGGTGGTTCTATGACGATCCTAATGCCTGGAAACTGATTCATGATCTTTCAGAGGCATTCCAATATTATCTGATTCGTGCTACAGTAAATCTTGCCAAAGAAAAAGGATCATGTGAATTCAGCCATCGTACCAAGTATGGACATGGAATTCTGCCGATTGATACATACAAGAAGGATGTAGATGAGATCGTACCAAATGAGCTTCATTACGATTGGGACGGTCTTAGAGAGGATGTCAAGAAGTACGGAGTACGGAACTCAACATTGTCCGCACAAATGCCTTCAGAGAGCAGTTCCGTTGTGTCAAACGCAACAAATGGAATCGAACCACCTCGTGCCTTTCTGTCCGTTAAGAAGTCCAAGAAAGGAGTTCTCAAGCAGATTGTCCCACAATATAGCAGTCTTAAGAGCAATTATACGCTTCTTTGGGATATGGAGTCCAATCGTGGTTATATTAATGTTGTTGCTGTGATGCAAAAGTTCTTTGATCAGGCAATTTCTGGTAACTGGAGTTATAATCCAACTAAGTTTCCTGACAATGAGATTCCTATTTCTTTATGGGCACAAGATCTTTTGACT
>Ga0208898_1001723_pt1 | contig 14106 bp, 15 predicted proteins | sample VirMetDEL_Mar_4_FD_184513 | JGI IMG/M metagenome (GOLD analysis project Ga0208898, IMG submission 184513) | Aqueous microbial communities from the Delaware River and Bay under freshwater to marine salinity gradient to study organic matter... | ecosystem: Environmental > Aquatic > Marine >...
AGTCATCGCCCGGCGCGTCAGTAACGCCATCAGGCGTTACTGAGGACTTCCCGGAAAACGTCCGGTCTTATAGCCGCAATATGCAGCAGCGAACGTGCTGCGCCGGAGGGGGAGCGACGCCCTTGTTTCCACTCTTGAAGGGTTCTTATCGACACCCCCAACAGCTCGGCAAATTTGGCTTGCGACAACCCTGTCTTACTTCTTGCGTCCGCGGCTTGAGTGATTTCAACCTGGTGGACTGCGCCGTAAAGCCCCGCTTTGACATCCTGAATGGCTGCCAGTAATTCTTCGCCGATAGTGCGCTTGGCGTCACGTTCCTTCAGCTGTTTCTCAGTGAGTGGCATGGTTCATGTCCTTCGCGATTTTGTACAGGATATGCGCTGGAATAGGCTCGGTAGCGCCCTTGCCGTAAATCGGCAGGGCTACTACTGCTCCACACGACAATTGTGTGGTGTAGGCCTTTGTTAATCAGCTTGTACGAGCAATCCACGAATACAACAACGTCTTCGCCTCTTGCGGTTGATGCGTGCGTCGGCGGTAGCTGGCAAACGTCGGTGATGTGCAATAGGTACACACCTCACTCACTTCAATCTGCTCGCGCCGAATGCCCGCCGCTTGCAGCAGCATCAGCCCATACCCGCTCAAGTCAAACCATGCGCTGCCCGCTTGTCTCGCCTGGGGCGGTGCAATTTCCGGCGTCAGCAGCGGTGCCGGTTGCTCAGCGCTCCATGGCGCCTGGCGGTGTGGCCACAGGTGCCCTTGGTCCGACTGGAACTCGGCAATAAACGCCGCGCTCACCTCATAACAACAGGGCTTGATCGACGGCCCGATTGCCACCTGCAATTGATCGACAGCCACTCCTTCAGCGGCAAAGCACTGCACGGCGCTGGCGATGATCCCGCGTTGCAGGCCCTTCCAGCCACCATGCACAGCGGCCACCCAGTCACCGTTGTTCGAGGCGAACAGAATGGGCAGGCAGTCGGCGGTGATCACCGCGATCGGGTGGTGATGGCGCGTCAACACGCCATCGGCTTCGACCGTATTGGCCACCCGATCTGCCTGCCATTCCATCACCGACGCACTGTGTATCTGCTTGCAGATGAATACCTCTTCCGGCCGCTGCGGGTCATTGATCGAACAAAAACCGTGCTCGACACCAGGAACGGAACCGAGATTGTTTGCCTTGCGCACTGTGCTGTTCTCCGTGCATTAACGATCAATCGCCCAACGCCTCCCCCTCCCGCCGAGGGTCGGCACCACCGCTCAGCAGCACCTTGCCCTGCGCATCCCGCGTGCGAACGATGGCCTGGATGCCACTGGTCATCTCGATCTCGCTCAGCGCATGGCCCTTGTCCCTGAGCGCCTGTTTCAACGCCGGGCTGAACAGGCCGGTTTCCAGTTCGGTAGCGCCATTGCGGCTGCCGAAGTTGGGCAGGCTGATCGCGGCTTGCGGGTCGAGTTGCCAGTCGAGCATCGCCACCAGGGATTTGCTCACGTATTCGATGATCTGCGAGCCGCCCGGCGAACCCAGGGCGGCCAGCAACTCACCGCTGTGGCGGTCGAACACCAGGGTCGGCGCCATGGCCGAGCGCGGGCGTTTGCCGGGTTGCACGCGGTTGGCCACCGGCTGGCCGTTTTCTTCGGGAATGAACGAGAAGTCGGTCATCTGGTTGTTGAGCACAAAGCCCTGGACCATCAGGTGCGAGCCAAATGCGGACTCCACCGTGGTGGTCATCGACACGGCGCCACCCTGGTCATCCACCGCCACCACTTGTGAGGTGGAGATGCGCAGCGGCGAGCGGTCCGGGGCATACGCCACTTGAATGCCCGCCGGTTGGCCCGGCTGCGCGATGCCCAGGCTGCGTTCACCGATCAAGGCGGCGCGCTGGGCCAGGTAGTCGGGGGCGACCAGGCCGGCGACCGGCACCGGCACAAAGTCGGCATCGGCTACATACAGGGCGCGGTCGGCAAAGGCCAGGCGCCCGGCTTCGGCGATCAGGTGAACCGCCTCGGGCGTGGGCTCAAGGCCGGCGGGGGAGGCGCTCTTGAGCGGCGTCATGGGCGCGATGGCCAGGCGTGGGTCGCGGGCTTGCAGGGCCTGCAACGTGCCGAGGATCTGCGCGATGGCAATCCCGCCCGACGACGGCGGCGGCATGCCACAGATTTTCCAGCGCTTGTAATCGGTACACAGCGGCGCGCGTTCCTTGGCCGCGTAGCCTGCAAGGTCGGCCTCGGACAGGCTGCCCGCGTTGCGGTGGCCCTGCACTTTGCGTGCGATCTCGTCGGCAATCGGGCCGTGGTACAGCGCGTCCGGGCCTTCCTCGGCGATGCGCTTGAACACGGCGGCCAGCGCCGGGTTTTTCAATAGGGTGCCGGTGGCTTTGGGCGTGCCATCGGCGTTCAGAAAGTAGGCCGCCATCTCCGGCGACTGTGGGATAAAACGGTCAGCGGCTATCAGGCTGTGCAAGCGCGGCGAGATGGCGAAGCCGTGTTCCGACAGCCGGATCGCCGGCTCGAACAACCGGGCCCAGGGCAGATGCCCGGTCTTTTTGTGCGCCAGCTCCAGCGCTCGTAATACCCCCGGCGTGCCCACCGAACGCCCGCCGATCTGCGCTGCGGTAAACGCCATCGGCTGCCCGTCGGGCTTGAGGAACAAGCGCTCGGTCGCCCCGGCCGGTGCGGTTTCCCGGCCGTCATACGCCTGCACGCGGTTCCCGTCCCACAGCATGATGAACGCGCCGCCGCCAATCCCCGACGACTGCGGCTCCACCAGCGTCAACACCGCCTGCATGGCAATCGCCGCGTCGATCGCCGAACCGCCCTGGCGCAACATCTCGCGCCCGGCTTCGGCCGCCAGCGGGTTGGCCGCCGCCGCCATATGCTGCGCGGCGTGGCGCGGGCTGAGGTCGGTGCGATAGCCCGAGCCCAACTCCGGCGCTGCTGGCGGTTCGTTGACCGGGGAGTGGCAGGCCACCAGGGCCAGGGCTGCGGCAATGACCGTCAGGTGACGGCGGGCAATCGAAAACACGCGCTGAACTCCGTTCATTTTGCGAATGATCTGTCGTTCTTGGGGAGTGCGTTTTACAGGTAGATCGAGCCCTGCATATACAGCACAGCCTTGCCGGAAATAATCACCCGGTCGCCCTTGAGGGCACAGCGCAACTGGCCCTTGCGCGTGCCGCCCTGCTCGGCGCTCAGGCTTGTCTTGCCCAGGCGCTCGGCCCAGAACGGCGCCAGCGAGGTGTGCGCCGAACCGGTGACCGGGTCTTCATTGACCCCCACATTCGGGCCGAACCAACGGGAAATGAAATCGAACCGCGCACTCTTGGCCGTCACCGCAATCCCGCGTTTGGGCAGGCCCTTGAGCCGGGCGAAATCCGGGGTGAGCGCGGCGACCAAGGCTTCGTCGTCGAGCAACACGATGTAGTCATCGGTGCCGAACACCTCGGCGCGTTCAATCCCCAGCGCGCTCAACATTCCGGCAGGCGGCTCGCACGCTTGTGGCGCTTTCGCCGGGAAATCCATCGCCAGTTCATCGCCCTCGCGGGTTACCCGAAGCTCGCCGCTGCGCGTTGCAAACCGCAGCACGTCAGGCGCATCCGCCAACGCATTGATCAACACCCACGCCGCCGCGAGCGTGGCATGGCCGCACAGGTCGACTTCGACGGTCGGGGTGAACCAGCGCAACTCATAGAAATCGTCACGGGGTACGAAGTAGGCGGTTTCGGACAGGTTGTTTTCGGCGGCGATGTTTTGCAGTTGCGCGTCGCTCAGCCACTCGGTCAGCGGGCACACCGCAGCGGGGTTGCCGCCAAAAGGGTGTTGGCTGAAGGCGTCGACTTGGTAGATGTCCAGTTTCACCGTGGTGTACTCCATGTGCGAGGGGGAGGCTGGACACTAACAGTGGGCTGCGGGGAGCGTCAAAATACAGATGGGCTGTTTTTTTGCGCGCATGCAGGATGCCGCGAGGGAGGCGGCAGGGCTTTTTCGATGTTGCGGAAAAAAATGCCCCGGCAGGCTGGGGCATTTTCAGCTCGCGGTGTTACATGCTCCGAGGTTATTTCTCCGCGCGGTTTTGCTGGCCGCCTGCCCCGCCCCGACCAGGACGGCCAGCAGGGTCAGCTGGTAAAACGCACGTCGGCACCGGTGTCGTCCTGTTGGGCGTACAGGTCGGTCCAGCTGGCGAACAGGCTGCCGGTGCTGTAGTACTTGGTGCCGTTGGCGACCCATTGCTCGCCCTGGCTGCTGATGCGGGTAATCACCTGGCCGATCTTCACGTCAGCGACTTCGGTCCAGGTATTACCGACCAGTTCCCCGGCCACAAACCGCTCGAACCAGGCATTCTGTGGGCTGAATGCCTGGGCGTTGAGGCGGTGTTCGGGTCAGATACGGAAACTGCCCACCAGATGCTTCAAGCGTGCCGCCTGCTGTTCCAGGTCGGCGCAGGCGCGCAGGGTCGACTGCAGGTTTTCCACGCCTTCCTGATTGAGCGTGTTGATTTCGGTGATGTCCATGTTGATCGACTCCACCACCGAGGTCTGCTCCTCGGTGGCGGTGGCGACTGACTGGTTCATCCCATCGATCTCGCCGATGCGCTGGGTCACGCTGTTCAAGCGTTCGCCGACCTGGTTGGCGATCTCTACGCTGTCGAGGCTGTGGCGCTGGCTTTCGCCCATGGTGTTGACCGAATCCCGGGCGCCGACTTGCAGCTCCTCGATCATCGTTTGCACCTGTTGCGCCGACTCCTGGGTGCGGTGCGCCAGGTTGCGCACTTCATCGGCCACCACGGCAAACCCACGCCCGGCGTCACCCGCCCGGGCGGCTTCGATGGCCGCGTTGAGCGCCAGCAGGTTGGTTTGCTGGGAGATGCTGGTGATTACTTCGAGAATCTGCCCGATATTCACCGTTTTGCTGTTCAGCGACTCGATATTCGTACTCGACGCGCTGAGCATTTCCGACAGCTGATTCATTGCACCGATGTTGCGTTCCACCACTTGCTGACCCTGCTCGGCCATCCCGCGCGCGTCGCTGGCCTGGTGCGAGGCCTCAGCCGCATTACGGGCTATTTCCTGAGCCGCGGCCCCCAGTTCGTTGATGGCGGCGGCCACACTGTTGGTTCGGCTAGCCTGTTCGTCGGAGTTGAGCATGGATGAGTTGGAGGCGCTGACCACGCGCATTGCCACTTCGTTGACGTGCTCGGTCGCCGACGAGACCTCTCGGATCGAGGTGTGGATACGTTCGACAAAACGGTTGAACGCATTGCCCAGCATGCCGAACTCGTCATGCGTGTGGATGACCAGGCGTTTGGTGAGGTCACCTTCGCCTTGGGCAATGTCCTCCATTGCGCGGGTCATCGCGTGCAGCGGTTGGAGCAATACGCGGATCAGCAGGCTCAGCAGGACGATGATGATGACCACCGCAACGATGGTGGCAATCACCGCCGAATAGCGGAACTTGCTCAGCGTCGCGTAAGCCTTGTCTTTATCGATAGACAGGCCGATGTACCAGTTGGCCGAAGGGAGACCTTTGATCGGTGCGAAGGTCAGCAAGCGGGCTTGCCCGTTGACTTGGACCTCGGTCAGCTCGCCGGAAAGTTTCGGTGTGTGTGTAGGGTACAAATCCGAAAGCGACTTCATGACCAGCGCTTTGTCCGGATGGACCAGGATCTTGCCCTGATCGTTGACCAGGAAGGCATACCCCATGCCGCCAAAGTTCAACGAGTTGATGATTTCCACCAGGCCATCCAACGCCAGATCGCCGCCGACCACGCCGATGTTGCTGGAAACCTTGCTGATGACACCAATGACCATCTTGTTGGTGGCCATATCGATATAAGGCTCAGTCAGTATGGCGCCGCTGGCGTTCATACCGTCCTTGTACCAAGCCCGGGAGCGCGGGTCATAGCCATCGGGCATCTTGGTGTCCGGACGAATACTGAAGCTGCCGTCGACCTTGCCTAGGTAGTCGGTAAGAAAACTTGAGGTCAGGACGCTTTCATCCATCAGCGTCTCGGCATTGGCAGGCTCCCTGGCAATGTTCTGCGCCAGGTTCGTCACCAGATTGATCCGCCCCTCCAGCAGGTTGCGAATATTGGTGGAGGTCGACTCACCCATTTCAGCCAAATAGTTTTCCAGGCTGGTGCGGGTGGCATTGCGCTGTAGATAGTCGTTGTACAGCGTGAACAGGGTGAAGGCGAGCATCACTATCAGCGACACGGCCAAAAGAATTTTATGACTGAAACGAAGGCTTTTATTCATGGCGTATTGAGTTCGCTAGGTCTTTTGCGGGGACTGTGGAAGCGTATCGGCTGGAGCCTGGTAAACCTTGAGATGCGAAGAGTCTGTTTACTGCGACGGAGGAAGGTAAAGGGGGCAAGGAGCGACCGCCAGAAACAACGAAGCCCGCAGGAGGCGGGCTTCTTGAGGGGCGTCATAGACTGCTGCACAGCGGCGGACGATTTCCGCTCATTCGGTCTTTAATCGATGCTTAGGGTCTTTCCAGCGGCTCAGGTATGAAGCCTTGCTCCCTGAGGGACTTGATTACACCTCGAATGAGATAGTTGTTGGAAAAACCGATCGTGTACTGCCTCGCGCCTGCGTTCAGCGGTAGAAGCATCCCTTGGTCCACCAGCTTTTTGATCAGGTAAGTCCGTTGATTGCTCGACTGCTGTGGGAGTACGGCTGCTACATCTGCCGATTTTACGACCTTCAGTTTTATTGCGGCCAACAGCACCGCTTCCTCTACCTCCGTGATCCATTTTCGTTCCCGTGCGAAGGCCACGGCAGGCACGAGTATGCATTTGGTCAGGTATGCGTAGTCTGTGAGGCGATCGACTTTCTCCAGCTCCTCACGAACCCCTTCCAGCACGTAGGTACACCACGCCTCCAGTCCGTCCTTTGTTCCTTTGTCGGCGGTGGCAAGCATTGCGTAATAGCGCTCACGATCGTTGCAGAATACGGCCGTAGGATTCAGGACACGGCCGCCGGCGTTGACGTTGAAACCATACTTGATCAGGAGTGCGTAGGTTAGCAGCCTGACCACGCGGCCATTGCCATTGCCGAATGGATGCATCCATCCAAATCTATGGTGAGCGAGCGCAACCTTCATGAGGTCGTATTTCGGGGGTGCTTCGTGATTCACGAATGCGACAAGTTCCTGCATATACGCTTGAACGTGGATGAAGTCAGGAGGCTGGTGATCAGACTGAGATATTCTGACCCCTCCACTGCGATAGGCTCCGGGCGTTTTGTCGCCCTCATGCACCAGATCGTCGACGGTCATCGCGTGCAGCTCTCGAATCATCTGCTCGGTCAGCGCTGCGCCGGGCGCCATGATCCGCTCAATGTAGTCCATCGCCTTTTCAATATTGGCCACCTCGCGCAACGGGTCCGTGTCCTGGGCCTTACCTTCGACCTTGCTGTCTATATAGTCCGCCAACGTCGTGTGGTTGCCTTCTATGCGGGCAGAACCGAGGCTTTCCAGTGCATGGAAAAGCGATTTGAGTTGGTAGAACACCTGCGGCGGCGTATCACCTTCAAGCCTTAGGCGACGCAGATGCTCCAGTTCGCTCAGTACATCGACAAGGTCCGAGTCAAAGGATGGATTGAGAAGCTCAAGGTCGTGATGGATAAATGTAGGCATATGGAAAGATATCTCAATCCGGCCGAAAGATTATCTTGAAAAAAATCAGGGAAGCTACCGTAATTAAAGGTGTTTTGTTGGCATATGATAAATATTATCTTGAATTCAGGCTTAAGCTAACTCAAAAATGAGCAATGATTAAGTGAAAAATCTCGATGGTTAGCGGAGGGCATGGCGAGGATGTGCTTTCGGCAGGTCTGAATGATGGGGCCTTTGAGCGTCATGAATCGCCGCCAGGCCTTCAAGGTCAGCAGCAAGGGCTGACCTTGGTATTGCAGGTGCTGGAAACTGCTACGGAAATAGCCGTTAGTTTGACGATGGCGGGAAGTCGATATCGGTAGCGGCGATGTTGTTCAAATAGTTGGTCAGGGTTAACAGCGTGATCTGTGCCACCACCTCCACGATCTTGCTATCGGTAAGACCGGCGTTGTGCGCTGCGGTGATCTGGGCATCACTCAATTGTCCGCGGCTTTCGGTGATTTGATGCGCCAGAGCCGCGACCGCGCTGAGTGTGCCCATGCGTGCTTTGCCAACGGCCTCCTCGCTCAAGCCAGCCTTGGCCCCAAAGAATGCATGTGCGGCCACGCAGTAGTCGCAACCGTTGACCTCTGACGCAGCGAGGGCAACGACCTCACGCTCAACGGCACTCAGTGAGGTTTTACCCAAGGCCTGAGCGAGGCTCTGGTAACCACTCAATGCGGCCGGGGAGTGAGCCAGGGTTTTAAATACGTTGGGAATAAACCCAAGACCTTTTTGGATACCTTCAAGAGCAGCGCGCGAGCCAGCAGGGGCTTGGTCCAGCGAGAGAGCAGCGATACGAGTCATGGTAATTCTCCAGTAGATTGATTAGCCGGCTTGTCGATCAAGCCTGGTGTCAATATTAGGGAGGCAGACTTTCCTTTCGGATTCAGATCGTCGAACTTATGCAACAGATCGTCTAAATTTGAGCGAGCCATGGACCGATTATCGACACTGCTTAAACACTTCAATCTGCACGCGTCCACGTTTCACCAGGGTGGTTTTTGCGGAACAACCAACCTCTATGGGCAGGGCCGTTTCGGACACGCACATTTACTGCGTTCGGGACGCCTGGCCCTAAGGGACAAGCGCGGCCAGCTCATTGAGTTGACGGAACCCAGCCTGATTCTGGCGGTGCGCCCGCAGGAGCATCAGTTGCTGGCGATCGAAGCAGATGAAGCGGAGTTGGTCTGTGCAACCTTGCAATTTGATGGCGGGGCGAATAATCCCCTGACTCTGGCTTTACCGGATTTCATCATCAAGCCACTTCGTGAATTGCAGGGGCTGAGTGGCACCCTCGACTGGCTATTTGAAGAAGCCTTCGGCGACGAGTGTGGCCGTGATGTCATCCTCAACCGTCTGTTCGAGCTGATGGTGATTCAGCTGCTTCGCCACCTCATCGCCAGTCGTAGCATTGCGTCAGGGATGATGGCCGGATTGGCTAATGCTCAGCTGTCCCGCGCGCTTGTAGGCATCCACAACGAACCACAGCGCAATTGGTCCGTGGCGCAATTGGCGGATCGCTCAGGTATGTCACGCGCCAGCTTTGCTGCGCACTTTCGCGAGACGGTGGGTAGTACCCCTGCAGATTATCTGGCGAACTGGCGAATCAGCTTGACGCAGAAGCGCCTGCGTGAAGGGCGCCCCATCGCGTTGATTGCCGATGAGGTTGGCTATGAAAGTCCGTCTGCGTTAGCCCGTACTTTTCGGCGCAAAGTTGGTGCAAGCCCGAAGGAATGGCTCCAGCACACTAGGGGATGACGTCTAACCGATTGGTGGAGCAATCGCAGGAATGATCATGGTCCTGCGCTCAGTGTGGAGACCCTCACAGGTGTGCCCGGAGAAAATCGATGAACGCCATCGTCCGCGCTGAATGTCGCCGCTCACGACTGAACACGGCACTTACAGGCAGCGCGGTGTTCTGATAATCGTTGAGCACACTACGAACGTTGCCTTGTTCGACGTCAGCTGCGAACAGCCATTCTGGAGAAAGAGAAATGCCCAGGCCGCAGAGGACCATTTCACGGATGGCATCGCTGCTGTTGCTGGTGACGTTGCCTTTGATAGCCACATCGAACTCTCCTGCACCGTGCTTGAAGTGCCAGGTGTCATAGTGCTCCAGCAACGTGAAACCGATGCAGTTGTGGCCTGTCAGGTCATCGGGCTCGCGTGGCAGACCGTGTAGATCCAGATAGGCGGGCGCGGCATAGACCCGCCGCGTGCTGGTACCCAGAGACATTGCCACCAATCCCTCGCTCTTGACCGTCCCGATCCGGATCGCAAGGTCGATGTTTTCCTTGAGCAGGTCTTCATTGTAATCGCTCAGCCGCAGGTCAATCCGGACCTCGGGATAGCGCTGCAGAAAAGTCCCTACCAGCGGCGCTATGCATAACCTCCCGTAACTGACCGGTGCCGTTACTCTCAGGGGGCCTGCGATCTGCTCCTGGCCGCAGGCAAAGCTAAGCGTGGCGGTTTCGAGGTGGCCGAGAATTTCTTGGCAGTGGCTGTAGAAGCGTTGGCCCTGGTCGGTCAGGGCCAGGTGCCGGGTGCTGCGGGCGAACAATGGCCCGCCCAGATACTGCTCCAGCGCGCGGACCTGCTTGCTCACTGCCGGCTGCCCCATGTTCAGCTCTCGAGCTACCGCAGAAAACGACCCGCGCTCCACGACGCGTACAAAGATGTGCATGTTGTCGAACAGGTCCATCGGCAATTTGGCCTCTTTGTGGAATAAGTCATATGCAAATTCAGTTTCTTATCGGAACAATGAAAGCGCGGCAACCTGTAAGCGTCCATTCAATCATAGGGTTTGCGTCATGAATCACACCATGCTTGCCGCTATCGCCGAATCTGCCCAGGTCCCTCTGACCGTCCGCCACATCGCTCGCCCTGTTCCAGGTAAAGGGCAGGTCCTGATCAGGGTTCACGCCGCGGGGGTCAATCCTCTCGATACCAAGATCGCGATCGGCGCAGGCGCCCACGCCCGTCAGGCGCTGCCGGCAGTACTCGGCCTGGACCTCGCCGGAACGGTCATCGAACTGGGCGAGGCGGTTGAAGGCTTCACCCCTGGCCAGGAAGTCTTCGGTATGGCCGGCGGGATCGGCGGCGCCCAGGGCACTATGGCCGAGTACATTGCTGTGGATGCACGTCTGATCGCGTTAAAGCCGCACAGACTCGACATGCGTGAGGCGGCCGCATTGCCTTTGGTATTCATTACTGCGTGGGAAGGGTTGGTGGATCGCGCCAATGTCCGTGCAGGTCAACGTGTGCTGATTCATGGCGGTGCAGGCGGGGTCGGCCAAGTGGCTGTGCAACTGGCAAAGGCTCGCGGTGCCGAAGTCTATGCCACCGGTTCGGCGGCGAGTCTCGACTTCATTCGCTCACTGGGTGCAACGGCTATTGACTACCGTGCGCAGAGCGTAGATGACTATGTCGAGCAGCATACGGCGGGGGAAGGTTTCGACATCGTCTACGACACGGTGGGAGGCAGCGCCCTGGATGCGGCGTTCAAGGCAGTGAAACCTTATACCGGGCACGTACTGAGCTGCCTGGGTTGGGGGCAGCACAGCCTCGCGCCGCTGTCGTTTAAAAGCGCAACCTACTCGGGCGTATTTACTCTGACGCCGTTGCTCACAGGCAAGGGGCGCGAAAACCACGGGGCTATCCTGCGCGAGGCCGCCGCGCTGGCAAATGCCGGGCAACTGACGATCCGGATAGATCAGCAGCCATTTGGACTGAATGAAGTCAACGAAGCGTTTCGCCAGGTCGCGGAAGGCCGCGGCAAGGGCAAGACGGTAATCCATTTGGTGAGCGAATAGTCCCCAACGACTTCAACGGTGTGCAGCCCTCCGTGAATGGTTCATACCGCATTACGCACTCACATTCGCCGGTCTTCAAAATGCCTTTATTTTGTCATGTTCCTGCAATGAACCCATGCGAGTTTGGTCGCCGGAAAATAGGACGCAACCGAGTGTTTCAGTGCGCTAATACGCTGTTTTAAATATGGAAAATTGATTTTAATGTCGATGTTTTGTCAGAGCATGGATAAGTCTGAGAGTGGTGGGGGCGGGTGCAAAATCCCATCCAATGTATTGACGAAGATTCTGTCGCAAACAGCCGCGGCCACGCTGCGCATTTCCATCGACGAAGAACCGTGTCAATTGGCGTATGAGCGGTTTCTGGAGGGGATCGCCCAAGCGCTGAAGCGGCCTTCGACTGTCTCGACAACTCACGCTGTGGCCCACGTGTCATGAAGGTGGTGACCTCAGGCTCGGCCTACCTGGACATCGACGCGTATGCCTGTTGCATTGCGTACGCCGAGCTGTTGAATCTCCAGGGCGTTGATGCTCGGGCCGTCAGTAGCGCCCCGCTCAATGCCAGCATCTCCAAGACCGTGCTCGGATGGCAATCATCTCTGGACGATTATCTGCCGAGGGCGGGTGATGAGTTCGTGTTGGTGGATGTCTCCGACTACCAACATTTCGACCCGGCGGTGGTGCTTGAACAGGTGGTGGAGGTCATTGACCATCACCCAGGCTTTGAAAACTATTGGGCACAGAAGCTCGGATCTGCGGCAGACATCCTGCCGATCGGCGCAGCAGCGACTCTGATTTTTCAGCGTTGGGAGTCGGCAGAGCTGTTGCCGCTGATCAGCAAAAAAAGTGCGGTGTTGCTGGCCACGGCGATTCTGGACAACACCCTGAATTTCACCGGGCAGTTGACCACCCAATCGGATATTCGGGCTTATGAAGCCCTCGCACAGCGGGCGAAACTGGAAGCGGACTGGCCTGAGCGGTATTTCGCCGAGTGCCAAGCCACTATCGAGTCAGACCTGATTGGCGCATTGGCGGTGGATATGAAGCGGCTGAAAGCCGATAGCAACCTGCCGCAGGTTTTTGCGCAGATGGCGGTGTGGGATGCCAGTTCGCTGATCCGAACGCATCGTTCAACGATCGGTCACTGGTTGGCGGCGCAGGGGGGCGACTGGCTGTTGAACGTCATCAGCATCCGCGAGTGCAGAAGCTACTTTCTGGCTGAGCCCTTGGTCAGTCAACAAAAGTTGAGCCAATTGCTGTCGATCGAATGGCATGCCGGAATGGCTGTGCTTGAGCGCGCGCTGCTACGTAAGGAACTGTTGAAGTTGGGGTTGGAGCGCATCTCGGTTATGAGTAAACCCCCTCTGGTTTTGTAGCCCCGTCGAAGGGTTGTTTCTGGCCGTTTTCTGCCTGCCGTAACTGGTTGAGTCCACAGTCAAAAGACGTCACTCAAAGGTGTCTGGGAACTAGGGGCTATTAGGGGTAGGGGACGGAAGGAGCCACGCTCCTTCCGCGGGTTCAGCTAATCAGTTCGTACCAATGTAGGGGTCCCATTGGATGAAACGTGTCGATGGCCGAAGCCCTCCAGAGGTCACCTTGACCTGGATCTGGTAGGTGGTCTGAGACGATGCGTTGCGAGCCAGGCCCACCCAATAGTTACCCGCGGCACCGACTTGCATCGGGTAGCCATCGCTGCCGAACACACTGCCCTGGGAAATTTGGAAGCCGGTGATGGACACCGTGTCGCCAGCGTTCGGATCGATCGGAACCACCTCGAAGCCGAGGTAGTCCCCGATGTTGCAGTGGGTGCGCAGTTCCAGCGTTCCTTCGCCGCTGCTGTCATTGCTCAGACGATTGTCGAACATGTACACACCGGTGGAAATGTCCCCGCCACCAGTGCCGAGTACATATGCGGTATCGATGGCAATGGTGATTGCGGTTTGCGGATTGGCGATGCCGGCAAGCACCTGCGAATCAGCCGTCCACACCTGGGCAGTACTTTTTTGGCCACTCATTGTCGTGCTCCTTCCTTAGGCAGAGACAGTCACGCTGGGGTTGAGCTTCACGGTGATACCGGAGCCGCCCGCCACCTGTACGTTGAGGGATACCGGGTAGGACGCGGTACCTGCGTTCTGCACGGTGCCGGTGTACGCGCTGGCGTTATCCGAAGCGGTTTGCGGCTGGCCACTGAAGCCCCAGGCGCTCGAGTTACCGAAGGCGGCAATGGAGACCTGCGAGGTCGACTTGGGATTGATCAGGAACACTTGTCAGCAGACATTGCTGCCTTTGGACGCAGCAGTATTCAGGTTGGCGGTGCCTTCGTGGGTGGTGCCAGCAGAGATACGGTTATCGACCAGATAGACCCCAGCGGTGGAGCCATTGGTCACTGCATTGTCGTCGACCCAGATTTGCACCTGGACGTCACAACTGGTGGTAGGAATTGCCATGAGAGAACTCCTTGTAAGGTTTCGACGCAAGCGTCGGGCATGCCCTATGTCGACCCCACACGCTTACCTGCAGGCGTGGTGCCGAACCACCTTGAGCCTTGTGGTCGCGAGGACCTTGGCAAAGCATCTCGGTCAGGCGAGTGGGAGGATAGACAAAGCAAATAAAGGCAACTTGCCATTACGCTATT
>Ga0208898_1001725_pt1 | contig 14103 bp, 10 predicted proteins | sample VirMetDEL_Mar_4_FD_184513 | JGI IMG/M metagenome (GOLD analysis project Ga0208898, IMG submission 184513) | Aqueous microbial communities from the Delaware River and Bay under freshwater to marine salinity gradient to study organic matter... | ecosystem: Environmental > Aquatic > Marine >...
GTGACGTACTAGAAGCACGTGGTCAAGCACCAATCGTAGTAAATAGAATACATCCTATTGTAGAAACTGCTAAATCCCTCCTTACATACAACTCACCTCAGTTTCGTTCTACTGGTCGTGAAGACTCGGATAGAGAAACAGCAAAGGTCTTTTCAGACTTGTTTCAGTATATATGGCAAATATCTGCTGGAGACGAAGAATTAAAACAAGCTATTGACGATTACTATGTTGGTGGTATGGGAGTTCTTCAAGTATACCAAGACCCTGATGCTGATATGGGTAAAGGTGAAGTGTATATCAAGTCTATCAATCCATTAGATGTGTACATAGACCCAAATGCAAAAGATGGATATGCTAAAGATGCTGCAAATATTCTAGTAACAACATATATGACAGATGAACAAGCAATGCAAACATATCCAGAGTTTTATGATATTATTGAACAATCTGCAATGCATCCTGACGAATCAGATGATTATCCAGTTACAAACTTAGCAGCTACTGAAGGGCAACTATTTACTACAGATGGAACAGAAACTGTACATAACAGAAGACAATACATAGAACGTTATTCAAAACAAATGGATTCTTACTATAATTGTTACGAACCATTTTCTCAACAAGAGCATTTGCTTACAAAAGAAGAATATGAAGAGTATTTAAAAACATATTATGTTAAAGTAAAAACCATTAAAGGCGAAGAAATTATTCTATTTGAAGAAGAATCTGTTGAAGATATGTTTAATATTATAGAAACTATAGGACCAATGTTCCATTATGAAGTACCAGATTTACAAATGGATGAACAGGGAAACCCTATTCCTCAAAAACCAGTAAGAGTTCCAGGGGAAGAAGATGAAAACTCTATTCCTGGAAGCACTACACTATTAATTCCTATGACAGTAGAAGAGTTAATAGGTACAAAAGCTATAGTTTCAAATCAAATAGAGCAATGTAGAGTAAAAATGGTAGTTAGCGTTGGAGATAAAAAACTTTATGAACGTGTGTTACCTACTGAAGATTATCCTATTATTCCTTTAATGAATATACATCATAGAAATCCATTTCCAGAATCAGATGTTAGGCTATATAGACCTTTACAAGAATATATAAATAAAATTCGTTCATTAATTATTGCACACGCTAGTACAAGTACCAATGTTAAACTATTGATTCCAAGAGGTTCTGCTGATTTAAATCAAATAGAGCAAGAATGGAGTAAAGCAGGTACTAGTGTTATTGAGTTCGATGCAGAGTTAGGTGCACCGATTGTGGCTGGCCCAGTCCCACTACCAAATGAGCTTTATAAAAATGAAGCAGATGCCAAATATGACTTAGAATATGGATTTGGTATTTTTGAATTAATGCAAGGTAGTGGTAAAAGTGCACCATCGACATATAGAGGTACATTAGTTGTTGATGAGTTTGGTCAGCGTAGAATTAAATCTAGAAGAGATGATATAGAAGGAATGTTAAATCAGGTTGCTAAAGTAGCGATACCATTAATGCAGCAATTATACACAGAAGAAAAAGTAATTAGATTGGTACAACCTAACGGAACTGAAAAAGAAGAACGATTTAACTTCTACAAAGAAATAGAAAATGGAGACGTAAAACGTTTTCACGACATCGGTACTGGAAAGTACGATATTGTGGTAGTATCTGGTTCTACATTACCAACAAATAGAATGGCACTTTTAAACAATTACATGGATATGTACAAGATGGGATTAATTGACCAAGTAGAAGTATTGAAAAAATCAGAACTTGTAGATGTAGATGGCGTATTAGAACGAAGTGGACAAATGAAACAATTAATGCAACAAGTACAAATGTTGCAACAAGAATTAAAGAAAGTCAAGGGCGATTTACAAACTGCTCAACGTGAAGAAGTTCACGCTAAGAAACGACTAGAAGTAGAAAAATTCAGTGGAGAGTTAGATAAAGTATCTAACAGAGCTGATATGGCAACTACGCTTTATAAAGCAAGGTTGAACGATGCAAAACAACAGTTGATGAACTCTTCTCCTGGTGAAATGGATATCATGGAAAATGATATATTTGAACCACAAGAGGTAGAAGAGAGTTAACATAGGAGATAAAATGGAAGAAAATATAATGGACACAGTAAATGAGCAAGGAGCAGAAGGCGTAACGACTGAGCCAACTGCTACTTCAGATGACATTTTTAACGAAATATTTGGACAAGCACAAGAACAGGTTGCTCCTGTCGGCCAAGAAGTAGTTGAAGGTGAACCAACTGATACTCAAGTTACTATGGAACCAAAGAACGACCCTGACCAGTTTCAATACTGGCAAAGTCAAGCTGATAAGAGACAAGCAGAAGTAGATATGTTGAAATCACAAATGGCAGATGTTATGTCAAGAGTGAGTCAACCTACACCTGCTGCTCCAGTGGAGAAGGAAACAGTATTAGAAAAACCTGTTAAACCAACAAAACCAGCTGACTTCGACCGTTCTGAAGCTTTGACTGACCCTGATAGTGCATCAGCAAAGTACTTAGCAAAGCAAGAATCTTATTTGGAAGCTATGTCAGATTATGTAGCAAGTTCAAATGAAAGAGTCATGCAAACGATGACAAAGGCACAACAAGAACAAGAAGTAATAGCTAGGGACCAAAAGGTTATGCGAGACTTACAGTCTAAGTATAACTATACTCCTGAGCAAGCTAATGATTTTGTAGCTCAGATGTCATCACCAGATTCATTATCGTTAGATAATTTGGTGCAACTTCACCAACTGAGAATGAACACAGGTTCACAACAGGTTACACAGATAACCCCACAAGCTCAACAGAAAGCTGCAGTGATGAATCAACGTAATGAAAAACTAAGTATACCTAAACCTATCGGAGTACAGCCAGGAGCTAGTGACCAGTCGCCAACTAAAAACGTAGAAGATAAGATGATGGATGCGATGATTAGTAACTTTAACAAGCGTAATCCATTCTAATTTAAGGAGAAGGCAAAATGGCACAAGACGCAAACGGAATATTCTCACCTAGCATTGGTGTTACACCTCAAGGTGTTTCTATCAATGATAGTAGACGAATATTTAACTTCGGCGAGAGAGTCGCTGAATTAAACCCAGCTGCTTCACCTTTCTTCGCATATTTATCAAAAGTAGCTAAGAAACCTACAGATGACCCTGTATTTAAATTCTTAGAAAAAAGACATCAATGGCAAAGAAGAAACTTCTTTGTTAAAGCAGCAGATACTTTAACTGCTGACGCTACATGGGCAGCTTCAGAGTTTAATCTAAGCTCATTTGAAGTTGATGTTGATTACGATATTTATGGAAGAAAAGTAAGTGGCGGAGAATACAAAGCTGAATTTTTACAAGTAGGACAAATGATTGCTATGGAAGCAACAGCTACTTTATCAAGTACAGCATCACCAGTAATTGCATATTACAGAATTACAGGTGTAACACAAAACTCAACAGATACATCTATTAATGCAGAATATGTTAAAGCTGTGAAAACAGGTGTAGAAAATGGTGAGATATCAACTTATGCTAACACAGACACTTTGGTATTTGCAGACAATGCAAATGGACAAGTAATTGGTTCAGCATACTTAGAAGGCGATACAGCACCAGTGGGTGGTTGGAGAGATGAATTCTTCTCAAGAGAAGGATATGCTCAAATCTTCAAAACTGTTGTACCTCTATTTTCTGGTACTTCTTTAGCTACACGCTACAGAGGTGACGCTAACGAATACATGAGAGTATATCAAGAAAAACTTATGGAACATAAGATGGACATTGAGAATGCTTTACTATTCGGTTATGGTGTAACTGATGAAAGTTCAACAGACGCTGCACGTAAAACTTGGGGTATCTTACCATACACCGAAATTTACGGTAGAGTAAAAACATTTACTTATGCTTCATCAGGATATGATGACTTCGTAGATGCTATGTCAGATATTTTTGATGCAGAATCTGGTGCAGGTGGCAGTAAAATGGTACTTGCTTCACGTTCTATCATGAACTGGCTTAACAAATTAGGTGGTAGTTCTTTCTTAGGAAATACTATGAGTGCAGGCGTTGGAGTAGCAGCAGCTGGTGTACCAACATCATCACCATATGGTGTTTCTATTGATAAAGGACAATCACTGTTTAATGGTGTTAACGTAACACAAGTAGATACTTTATATGGTACTCTTAACTTTGTTATGGAACCACTATTAAGAGGTCCTTGGGCAAACCACGCTATCGTTGTTGACTTAAACAACGTAGCTTACAGACCACTAGCTGGTAATGGTGAGTCTAGAGATACTCAAATTATTACTAACATTCAAAACAACGATGTTGACGGCAGAAGAGACATGATTCTTACAGAAGCAGGTCTTGAAATTCAACTACCTGAAACACACGCTATTTTGAAATTTAGCTAATAGTTGAATACGGGGGAGTTGCAATATACTCCCCCAAAAAATTTTAAAGGAGAAAAATGAGTTTTCAAACAGATATAGAAGCAATAACAGGAAGTATTAGTTCTTATACTACAGAAGCTAATAGTTATTTAGTAGAAGGTGTAAAGTTTATTACTAAGTATGTAATGAATAATATGGATATTGAACCTAGATTAACACAAAGTTCTTCTAAAGACAATTCTACTCCTACACATTCTATGACAGATGTATTAAAGGTGTGTAGTGTTACTAGAAATGATGGTACAAGAAACAGAGAATGTTCTGAAATAAATTCTGCTGACAGAGATAACTATGCTGATATTAATAGTATTTATTATACTAGCAAGTTTGACCCAGTGTATTACATATTAGACAATACGTTAAATATTTTACCTACACCTACTGCTAGTGAAACTGCAAGTGTTGTACATATAACACCAGATAATTCTGTTTCAGTTAGTGAATCTACTATATCTAACTTTCCAACAGAATTAAATAGAGGAGTAGTATTGTATGCTTCACAACAAATGTTAAGAAAATTTTTAAATGTTAAAAATGCAACATTAGTAGGGTTAAGTACAGGTTTAAGCGGTATAAGTGCTCCATCTGGTTCTGGAATACTTACAGAAGTTACTTATTCAGGCCCAGGTAATGATGATGTAGGAACAGCTAGTGCAGCTTCTGTAACTAATAGCGAAGCAGTAACAGCTGCTGATACTATTAATTTAGGTAGTCCTCCTGCATATAATAAATTAACAAGCTATGATTTGACTGGATTTGACCCTAGTTCTTCTATAAGTGCATTAAGTTTTAGTGGTATATCAGCACCTACTTTAACTGGTATTAATGAAGTAACTTATTCAGGCCCAGGGAATGATGACGTTGGTACAATAGGAGTAGTTACAACAGGGTTTGAAACTACCGTAACTGCTGTTGATGCAGCTAATATAGGAAGTGCTCCTTCCTATAGTGAATCTTCATCTACTGTAGACTATACAACAGCAACGATTGGTGTTGATGCACTTATTACATCAGAAGATGTTGAATTAGCTAATGCAGCACTAACAAAAGCACAGCAACAATTACAAGATTATCAAGCTGATATACAGAATAAAACTGGAACATTTAATTCTAATGTTGAAAAATTTAGAGCAGACAATCAAGCTCTTATAGATAAAGTGCAACGTGACTTACAAGCTAGTATAGCTAATGCACAAAATGATTTAGCAGAAGCTCAAAATGATGCACAGTTATCACAGGATAGACAAGCAAGAAATGCAGCAGAAAAATCTCAACGATTAATACAAAACTCTATTCAAACTATGCAAGCAATATCTGCAGACAATGAAACTAAAATAGCAGAGTTTAATGCGAATCTTAACAAATATCAAGCACTTATAAATACACAAGTAACTGAACATCAAACTAATGTACAAAGAGAAATTCAAAAAGCTGAATTACTAAGAACTACTGAATTATCAAGTTTTAGTGCACAAATACAAGATGAGTTGAATGAGTTTAATGGACAAAATTCAAATTACCAAGTTGAGATACAATCAAAGCTTGATAAAGTACAAAGAGATTTACAAGCAAATATTGCAGATGCACAGAATGATTTAGCCGCAGCACAAGCTACTGCTCAACTTACAACAGATGTAAACGTAAGAAATCATGCAGAAAAATCACAAAGATTAATACAGAATGCAATACAAGCAATGCAGTCTACTATGGCAGATAATGAGGCTAATTTAGCTAAATACAATGCTGATATAGGTAAATATCAAGCAGATGTTAATAAAGCAATACAAGACTATACATTAAGCTTGCAAGAAGTAACACAAGATTATAATTGGTTAAAAGACCAATATGCAATAGTATCTGGTGATTTAGTGCAGTTTTTACAACCATATTTACCACCAAGGGAGGTTCAACGTGAAGTTGCAACAAATGATAGACCAAGTTAAAAAGCATCATCCAGAGTTAAGTGCTAATGAAATTATTATTATGTTAAATGAAGCACAAGATGAATTTAGTGCAAGAACATTATTATTGGAAGAAGCTACGCAATTTACTACAGTAGCAAACCAACGTTATTATGGATTAAAAGATAGTATATTAGAAGTAAAGTCAGTGGACTTAACAGATGATTCAGGTAATGCTACAACAATTAAACGTCTACAAGGTAGACCTAAATATAGGGATTTAGATAATGTCTAATAATTATTCAAGAGTATATAATCGTTCTGTCAAAGAAAACGTATATTGGATTGAAAGAGATTCAATAGGATTGGCAATATATGACCCACTAGCAAGTGAGATAAATAGATTTGCAAGTTTAGATTCTGCAAAAACAGTAACATTATTTTACTATAAAAAAGCTGACCATTTTAACACATTAGATAAAGCAGCTAGTGCAATGGATGAGCAGAGTGAACTACCTGTACAGTTTCATCAATATTTAGTAGATAGAGCTATACAAAAAGGATATGAGTTTAAACCAGAGATGATTCAGATGGCTCCATATTTTGAAAGAAAATTTGAAAAAGGAATTAAAGAAGGTAAGATGTATGCTAACAGAGGGCGTATATCTGGAATGAGACAAGTAAGACAAACGAGTTATTAATGGCTAATAATTGGAAAGATGGTGAATTAGGAATTAACTATTTTAATTTAGTTAATGGTGCATTGAGTGAAATGAATGATTCGTTTAATGATGATATTGAATTGGTATTTACGGACAAAGAATCATTATTGACAACAACATTTACAGATAAGTCTACATTATTTACAACGACATACACAGATAAACCTTCTTTAAGTAATGTTGTGTATACTGATAAACCAACATTAAAAAATACAACATATACAGATAAACCAAGTCTGAATAACGAGACTTATGACGATAAGGGGATTAATGCATAATGGGTGGAAGTTTAACAAAACCAAATAGAATTAAAGACGTATATACTAAATTAGTATTTTACGATAACGGGGAATTAAAATATGACAATGGTACTGCAGACCAAACTATTACATCTATTGGTGGTGTAGGTTTTACATTAAATGCTGATGAAGGTTCTGTTACAATTAGTTTAAATAATTCAAGTTATACATTAGCTGGTGGAACAGGTATAGAAACAAGTGTAAGTGGTAGTACCATATCATTTGATGTTGAAGATACTGTTTTACTAGATACAGAAACAATAGATTGTGGTGGATTTTAAAAAAGGATAAATTATGGCAAATACGTTACAAATTAAAAGAGGTGTATGGAACACTACTGGAGCACCATCATCACTATCATATGGTGAGATAGCTTGGGATAATGCTTCAGAAGTACTATACATAGGTAAACAAACAGATGCAGGCGGTACAATAACTGTAACATCTTTAAACAATGTTGTTATTAGTGACATACCTGATGCTACTAGCAGTATAAAAGGATTAGCAAGTTTTAGTACTGATAATTTCGATGTTACTAGTGGAGCAGTTACTATTAAAGATTTAGGTATTGCAACAGCAGAAATACAAGATGCTGCAATTACCAATGGTAAAATAGCAAATAATGCAGTTACTTTAGGAACTCAAACTACAGGAAACTATGTAGCTACTATAGCAGATGCTGGTAATACAGCTATTACAGTAGCTAATTCTGGAACAGAAAGTGCAGCAGTTACATTAGATATTGCTAATGATGGTGTTGCATTGGGAACTAAAACTACTGGTAATTATGTTGCGACTATATCTGGAACAACAAATGAAATTGAAGTATCTGGCTCAGGAAGTGAAACTGCGGCAGTTACTATTGGACTACCAAACAATGTTACAATAGGTAACAACCTTACTGTTACAGGTGATTTAACAGTTCAAGGAGATACAACTACATTAAATACTTCTACTTTAGATGTTGAAGATTTAAATATAACAGTAGCAAAAGGTGCAGCAAGTGCAGCAGCAGCAGACGGAGCAGGACTTACAGTAGATGGACCTACTATCGATGCAACATTGTTGTATAGGTCTACTGGGGATAAATGGGTTGTAAACAAAGCATTTGAAGCGTCAGCAGGGTTTGTAGATACTACCTTTGATGGCGGAACATATTAAGGATTTAAATGGCTAACGTTTTAAAAATAAAAGCAGGTAGTGGTGTACCTACTACATCAGACATTGTCGACAGAGAGATAGCTTTTAATCGTTCTGATAACAAGTTATATATTAACGATTCTGGAACTATTGTAAACTTAAGTGGAGCACAGGGCGGCGGTGCTGCTGATGAAGCAGATAGAATTGTATTTGATGCACAAGCAGGAGAGGCATTATCTAAGGGTGATGTAGTATATATATCTGGTATATCAGGTAATACTCCTATTGTAAGTAAAGCAGATGCAGATGATGCAAATAAAATGCCGTCATTTGGTTTAGCTTCGTCTAGTGCAAGTTTAAATAATAGTGTTCAAATTGTTACATTTGGTACTTTAGAAAACCTCGATACATCTGCATTTACTGTAGGTGATACAGTATTTGTATCTACTACAGCAGGTGGACTAACTGCTACTGCACCTACTGGAGAATCTGGACTAATACAGAATATGGGACACATTGTACGTTCTCATGCAAGTACTGGTGCTATAAAGCTAGTAGGAGCAGGTAGAAGTGCAGCAACACCCAATTTAAATGAAGATAAAATCTTTTTAGGTAATTCAAGTAATCAATCTGTATCAACTGCATTATCATCTATTGGATTAAGCAAATTTAATAATGATTCTGGATTTACTACAAATACTGGTGATGTATCTTTTAATGGCTCTACTGCTAATGGATTATTGACTTATGGTAATAGTACCACAGCAGATGTAGAATCAGATTTAAGTTTTGATTCAAGTAGTAATAAACTCAGAATTGAAGATGGAGAATTAATACTTAGTCATAGTTCTTTAAATCAAGCATTATCAGGTAGAATTAGATTTAATGAATACTCTGATGAATCATCTAATGTAGCAGGTGCATATATCCAATACAATGGTGCAAGTAATTATTTACAAATGTTTACTAATACTGAATCTACTGATTATGAATTTTTAAGAGCATTAAGAGGTAGTCATTTATTATTACAGCCAAGTAGTGGTAATGTCGGTATAGGAACTGACTCACCACAAGTTAATTTAGATGTTACAGGTAGTAATGGTGGCGACCATGCTTTAGGGTTGAGAGCAGGAGATAGTAGTGCTTCAAGTCCAAATTCTTCACAAATAATTTTGTCTTATAATGGCAATGCTTATAATTCAACTGGCTATGCACATTCAATTAGAACAAGACATAATGCAGGTGCAGAAGCAGGAAACTCAATACAATTTTGGTTATGGGACCAAGGAACTGATACTGCAAGTACCTTAGGTAGTAAACATGTAATGTCTATTGAAGGAAATGGGAGAGTCGGTATAGGAACTCAATCGCCTGCATATAAATTAGATGTTAGTGGCAATGCAAGATTTACTTCTGATTTAAGAAATGAAGGTAGACTTTTAAATTCTGTTGGAAGTGCTGCTTCTCCATCATATTCATTTTATTCACAAGGCAATGCAGGAATGTATAGAAGTGGAGATGGAGTAGGATTTTCAGCTGCTGGTTCAAGTGTATATGATATTAATAGCACAAGAATGTATATCAATACTAATGTCGGTATAGGAACTACATCACCAAGTTATCTTTTACACTTATCAGGAACTGCACCTGAATTAGCATTCACAGATACAGATGGAAGTGCAACTTGGAGAGCAAGAGCAGTAACAAATAATTTTCATATTACTGAAACTGGTGCAGGTAACCCTTTTGTAATAGAAAGTGGTGCAGGTGCAAATGCTATAAGAATTAACTCATCTGGTAATGTCGGGATAGGAACTAACTCACCTACAAGCAAATTACACATTTTTAATGGAGATGGTTCTATCCCTGATGATGCAAATAATCATTTATTAATTGAAGATGATGGTCATTCTTATCTTGGAATAGGTGGTGGAACAAGTTCAGATACTGGTATCCACTTTATGGATAGTGGTGGAATAAGAGGTAGAATAGCTTATCATCACAATGGCGATAGTATGAGTTTCAAAACATCTAACACAGAAAGAATTAGAATAGATGCTACTGGTACTAAATTTTCAGAAAACTTTAGTGCTACAGATGATATATTACATATTAATCCAGCGAATGGACATAACAGAACTATGGAACTTGCTGGAGATGCAATCAATGTCTTTTTTACTGGTGGTACGACTTCTACTACATTAAAACTAAATGAAGATGGTGGAGATGTTCAAATGACTGCCACTTCAAAACTTTATTTAGATGGTGGTGGAGATACTTATATACACGAACCATCAGGAAACGAAATAGGGCTTGTTACTGGTGGTAATACAAGAGTATTAGTTCAAGCACATAAAACTTACATTAATTCAACTGGTGCTAATGGATTGGTTATTAACAACGATGAAGGAACTACTAGTAATTCAGGTAGAATATTTTTTGAAGGAACTTCTACAAGTGCAATATTCCAAAGTGGTGGTGCATTGAGTTTTAGAACTGGTGCAACTACTGGAAGCAGTAGTGGTACACAAAAATTTTACATTGATACAAGTGGAGCTACCGTTGTAGGCAATTTAAATGTTACTGGTAATTCATTTATGAATTATGGATTAGTAGTAAATGAAGGTGGTAATGATGCTGACTTTAGAGTAGAATCTGTAAATAATCCAAATATGTTAAAAGTAGATGCTAGTGCAGATGCGGTATTAACAGAAAAATTAATAGATAGTGCTACTCACATAGGTACTGTAGGCGGTCATGGATTAGACGGAGGAACTTTATCTACTACCGATTGGGCTAATTTCCCAGTGGGGTATAGAGCTATGATTAGAAACAGTAATGGCACTACATACGGCTCTCCAGTAAATAATTATGGATATTTTCTTAAGGTTGCTAATAGAGATACTGCTGGTGGTTGGGGTGGTATATGGGTAGGATATTCTACTGGAGAAAATTATTTAGGAAGAACATCTACTAGCGGAAGTTATGCTTCTTGGGAAAAAATATGGACTAGTGGTAATGACGGAAGTGGAAGTACATTAGATGCAGACTTATTAGACGGACAACACGCATCTGCATTTTTAACTACATCTGGAACAGCAGCAAATTCTCAATTATTAGATAGCATTGATAGTACTGGATTTACAAGAAAAGGTGTACAATCTGGAACACCAAATACAGCTTCAAACAGAACTACCTTTACTTGTAATGATGCTATTGAAACAAGTAATGGAAATCAATCTGGATTAGAAGTATGGCAAGATACGGCTGGAGCAGACGCATTTATGACATTCCACGTTGCTGGAGATTATGCTGGATATTTTGGATTAGACGGCTCAACCAATGATTTATCTTGGGGTGGCTGGAGTAATGGTAATGGCAATAAATATAAAGTATGGCACGCTGGTAATGATGGAAGTGGTAGTACATTAGATGCAGACTTATTAGACGGAGTACAAGGTACTAGTTTTTTAAGAAGTGATGCTGATGACACAGCTTCAGGACAATACACTTTTACAAAGGTAAACGACCATGCAATTAGAGTTGGTACTATTAGAGGTACAACTGTAGGTAGTCAAAGTGGCGAACATATACATATGTATAATAAAGTTCATATTGGTTCACCTTCTGGTTGGGGTTCAAGAAGTGCTCCGACTTATGGATTATCTACTTATGGTGGTGCTAATTTAGCAACAGATACAGGAAATGTTGGAATAGGAACTCAATCACCAAGTGGAAAGCTTGGTGTAGAAGATACTACTGGTTCATTATCATCAACTAAAGATATTACTGCTGAATTTAAGAGAGCAGATGGAACTTATAATCCAAGATTACAAATAAGACATAGCACTACAGGAACAAACATATTTCACACTTATTCTACAAGTGCAAGTCTTTTAACATTTGGAAATGGTGGTACTCCAGAAGCTATGGCAATAAACTCATCAGGTAATGTCGGTATAGGAGTTACATCACCTACATTTAGTTATGCTAGTCATGGAATGGAAATAGCTGGTTCAGGAAACCAATCATTACGTTTAGAAGCAGATGGTAGCACAGCGTTTGAAATATCAGCTAGAACTGGCGACATATTGCTTTATAACCTAGGAACTGCAAGAAGTATTAGATTTGGTGTTGGTGGAGGAGAAAAGTTTAGAATTAACTCTGATGGTAATTCTTATTTTTATCAAAGTGCCATTATTAATACTAATAATTATTCATTAAGCGGTAGAGATGCAGGTGGTACTGTAAGAACAATGTTAAAAATAGATACTGGTAATAGTATATTATTAGGAGATAATGGTTTATCTGGTCAGGTGCATATGTATCCAAGCACTTATACGCAAATAAATACAAATAATGGTTATTTACAAATTGGACCACAAAACACCAGTCATTGTCATTACACTACCGATAGAGCTAATCATTGGTTTAATCAAATGATATATGTAAATGGTGGAGTTGTATCTTCTTATCTTTCAGATTTATCATTGCGAAGAAATGGTGGAAGTGCCGATAGAATAGATGTTACCGATAGTTATACAAGAGTAATTGTTAATGATACTGAAGAATTTAGAGTAGATGGAAGTGGAATATTAACTACTGGACAAACTAGAACAACTGATTATTTTCAAGTTAATAAAACAAGTTCAACTGGTAGTTTATTAAAATTATATAATAGTGGTTGGTCTAATGCTACTACTCATGATATTATACTTAATGCTTATCTAACAACTTTAGGAGATTATACTTATTTAAAATCTGCTGGAAATAGTACTAATACTCACGGAATTATTGTAGCATCAGATAATTATATATTTATGGGTAGAGATGATTTAACTACTGGAGGTCTTGACAATTCAGCAACAGCACCAATTACTGATACTTGTTTTAGATTAGATGGAAGTGGTAATGGATTGTTTGATGGTGATGTAGTAGCGTATTCAACTACTATTGCATCAGATGCAAGATTAAAAGAAAATGTAAAAGATTTAAATTATGGATTAAAAGATGTGTTAGATATTAGACCAGTATCATTTGATTGGATAGACAAAAGAAATGGACAACACGATATTGGTGTAATAGCACAAGAGATAGAAAAGATTATACCAGAAGTAGTAGTAGAAGTAGATACATTAAATAGTGAAGATACTCACAAGACTGTAGACTATGCTAAGCTTACTTCAGTATTAATAAAAGCAGTACAAGAACAACAACAACAAATAAACGAATTAAAGGAGAAGTTAAATGGCTAAAGTAATAAGTGCAGTAGAAGCTGTAGCAGTAGAATCAGTTGAATCACCAAAAATGGTATCAATTAAACATACAAGAGTTATGAAAAATCCAAATGGTAACGATGTTACTGTTTTAGATTGGGAAGAAACTAAAGATGTTGATTCAGCTATTACAGACTGTGAAACACATAAAGCTAATTTAGAAGCACAGCTTACTGAGTGTGAAGCAGAATTAGCAGACTATATAGCAATAAGAGACGCTGAGTAGTAAATGGCTTTACCTGCATCAGGAGAAATAAGCATTAATGATATTAATGTTGAGTTTGGTAGGAGTGGTACGACTGCTA
>Ga0208898_1001729_pt1 | contig 14093 bp, 6 predicted proteins | sample VirMetDEL_Mar_4_FD_184513 | JGI IMG/M metagenome (GOLD analysis project Ga0208898, IMG submission 184513) | Aqueous microbial communities from the Delaware River and Bay under freshwater to marine salinity gradient to study organic matter... | ecosystem: Environmental > Aquatic > Marine > Coastal...
CATATAAATAATATATTCGTAACCATTATTTCTTGGCTTTGGTGTTACACCATCTTCCTCATAAACGATATTACCTTGCGCATCTTTTAACGGTAAAGGATTCCCGTTTATATCCGTGCTAATTTTACCTTTAATGAGGTTATAGCCTGCCGTTGTGTCCTTATCTATGTAACCATTTTCAGCGTTGTATTCTTGCTTTCTTAATGATACATAAATTTTAGGCTCTTTAATTTCGGGACGCGGTGCTTGAATGCAAGGTGTGTCCACTACGTATCTTACATTTAAACCGTTATTAGGGTTAACCCCTGCTTCGACTGTCCAATCTGTTGTTATATTCATTTTTATAAATTTTTATATTTGTCTATTTCCGTTACTTAAATCAGTTGATGCTGTTACTGTTACGTTTGCGTTGATTGGTGTTGTTGCTCCGATGAAAGTCGAATTAGCAATGCTTGTTGTTCTTGCAGCTGTGGCATTTATGCAGTTAGCGGCGCTATTTACAACCTCAAAACTACAATTTTCAAAAACATAACTATTATTTTTTAAGAAAATTGAATGTCCTGCGGGGTCATCAAATTCAGACCTGAAAGAACAAAATTTAAACGCCGCACCTGATGGTTGGTCATCCTCTAATGTTTTACCACCTTTATTTATCAATTTACAATATTCGTAAGCACTCTCATTACCTCTTGATATTAGGCAGTAGGATGAATTATTCTGAATCATAGTTACATACTCCATAAAAGTTCCACTGTTACCAAATACACCAATACCACTGCCATTATTTATTATTTTCCCGAAAGAGAATCGTCTTTCGCCAGCACCGCTTGACCAAACTACAGTATTAGTGTTAGAGTTGCCCGTTTCTAAAGTAAAATCTATTATTTTGTTACTTACCGATGTTCCTTCTAAAACTGTTCCTAACTCAGAATAAGCGTAAAAGTTTTTTAAAGTCATAGATGAGCCAGCATCTATACATAACCCCGTGTTTGAATAAGCGTAAAAGTCTTTAACTATATCGGTATTCCGCACAAATAATGCTGCACCACTACCACTATTAATTACGGTAAAGTTACTTACTAGTGTGGCTTGATTTATATTAATTGTTAAGGCTGCAGTGCCTTTAGCGATGAAATTAGTAATAGAGCCTAATCCCGTGTGAAAAATACACTGAGTACCGCCTAAATTTTCTATTATAGAACCGCCCAGGTCTAACTCATAACCAGTATTAGAAACATACAAAGAAGTATCACTATCAGCAGATATTTTAACCTTGTTGAAAGACACACCTCTTTTTGGTAAAGATATATTAATAGCATTACCACCCGTGGCATTTATTTTTACCAATTCCCCATTAATTACATTAACATAAGTATCAGGACAGCTTCCATAAATACTTAAAATTCCACTAGTGTCTGATTGTTGATTAAAAATTTTAAATCCATTCAAGTTTAAGGTTATTGAATCGGAGTCATTAACGTTGCTGGTTAAAATAATAGTAGAATTTATTTCTATATTTGAAAACAACGTAACAGTTGAGGTTTCGCCCACAGAAAAGGTTGAATCAATAGCACTTTGCAAGTCAGAAAAATACTTTGGCACACCATTATCACTATCTCGAATAACCTCAATAATCCCATAGCCAGCAGATAAAGCAACCCACGCAGCACCATCATAGCGATACAATCCGTTCAAATCAGTGTTGTAAACTATTTCATTAGTCGTTGGCGAACTAATCAAATTCATTTGAGCCGTTGTAACACGTGGCATTAAAAACCCGCGGGTTGTTGTTGACAACTCCAATGCTCCATCAATCAATGTGTCCCCTTGTAAAGATATATCTTCACTTCCAATGAAAGACTCCGTATAAGTACGTGATATAATTGTTCTATTCCCGAAAAAGCTCTCATTATCATTGACCCGCATTCTATACGCACCATCCCGCAATAATCCGTAAGACCCCGCATTTAAAAGAATAGCGTCATTAGATGGGTCTCCTAAAGTAACTCCTGCTGATTGTATTATTAATTTATTTGTGGATGACCCACCTACCTGTAAAGATGTATTAGAACCACTTAAATTCCTTATTTCGAAATCTTGATTAACATAAAATTGAGAATCATTGGCATTCAAATTCATAAAGTTCTGATAATCCCCAGCACTATCCTTGTATGCAAAAAGCGATTGGATATTACTCATCTTAATTTCATTCCTATCAGATACAATATCAAGTGTATTCGCTCCAAAATTTATTTCTGTGTTTTTCCCTAAATAAACATCCCCATTATTGCGCCAATCCCATAAACCAGCCCCCGTGTTATCTTGTAGTTCAAATAGCGTATCTGCACCATCTGATGATGACCCCTTATGGATAGTTTCACCACCTATAAAAGATATAGCATCCGTAACAGTAACCTCCAATGATGAAGGTGTAGTTCCATTAGCTGTGTATATGCTATCCCCTCCTGCTGCTGACAACACAAACTCTCCTGCTGTATTATCCCATGTAACAGCAAAGGCGTCTTCTCCTACTCCTGGGGTTCCTATATTAAGTGTGCTACCTTGAAGTTGATTTGCATTCCACTGAGCTACAGTATTCCCCACTTGCGAAGCAGTAACACTATGAGGATTAGAATTATTGGAAATATGAGCATCTATCTGAGCGTGTGTGTTAGTACCTATATCTGATAAACCTGTATGACTTATACTACCATTTACATACACTAACGTTCCGTCTGCTTGGATAGTTGCGATACCACCAAGAGATTGAGCCGTACCGATAGTATCTGCTTGACCTACTAAGACTTGACCAGTAGATAAAGCTGGAACACTACCACCACCTCCACCTGCTCTTATTAATTGAGCTGGTGTATAACCTTGAAGTGTATCTGCATCTAAACCAGATCCAGCACCATCTACAGTTTTAATAGCATCTAATATTTCTTCTGGAGATCTATTAACCAACTCCCAAGAATTGTTATTTGAATTAAAAGCTTTTAACTTCTCATACCAAGCTCCAGTTATATTTTCATCTACCCAGAAAATATCTAAGTTAGATGGTTCTTGAGAACCCCTAGCTACAGCTATCGCATTTACTAATTGTATTCTTTGTTCTCCAGCCATACTTATAAGTATAATAAATTATTAAGCGTAAGTTAATGACCCTCTATCATTCCATACGTTATCAAAATCTCTGTTTCCATCTGCGTATTCTACTTTAGTAATAGTACCAGAAACAGTAACTCTTTTTATTCTCCATAAAGGATCTGTTTCAGCAGTACCTAAATCAGCGTAACCGAAATAACTTAAATTAGCAGAAACAACATCTGTTCTCAAAACCTCTGGCTCTGCATCTATAGTAACAATAGCTGGAACAATTCTTAAATCTTGCTCTAAGTTTATAGCAGCAGTTGTGTTTTTATTAGCCCCAGTTACTAAAGGGTCTTTCACTAAAACGTTAGAGTTCTCGTTTATCTCTATAGTGATTTCGTAATTCTTAACAGAAGCAGTTTGAATATTTGCATTAGCTATTAAAGCCGTAACAAAATCCGCGATTGTAGTATCTGTGTCAGTGTTAAAAGCAGCAGATACAGTAGTACCAGCAACATCAACAGATAACCCGTTAGAGTTTGTATCTAAGTCTGGAACAGTTGGAGTAGATACATTAAGCGGATTGTGAAAAAATATTCTATATATCTGCTTTCCAAATCTATAACCTGAATCTACTATAGTGTTCTGAACATCCCTCATCCCCGAAGCTAATGAACTCTTAGGGGCTTTGTATTGTGTACTTTCAATCATTTGAAATTATTTTTTATAAATATAACCATTTTATTTTTTAGCCTTTTCTTCCTTTATCCTTGCGTTTTTATACATTTCTGCTATCTTCTTAAGATCTCCTAAGCCAAATACATCAGCAGCCATTGAAAAAGCAGCAGAAACTCTTATATCTGTTGGAGTTTCTATTTCTGAAGTTGTACCCGTTATTGTTTCTTCTCCTAAGTCTGCTCCAGATGTCACAATAATAGAGTTTTCATAAGCGTTTCCTGCCATCTCTAAATAAGCTGCTAAAGTTCCCTCTCCTCTATAATTATCATAAAACAACTTATAGTCGTAAGGGTTGAATTTAGGTTTGTTTTTCAAACCTGCATATTCTTCTTCAAAATCTTCTTTAGCAGACTCTACAACTATATCGTTTATCCATCGCTTACCAGCTAATGTTACAAAATCTGGTACACCGCCTAAATACATATCAACAAAACCAGTAGCTATAGAACCAGCAGCTATATCACTTACAGATTTCTTTACTTCTTCATCGTCCATATCTACACCAAAAGCCTCAAGCAATTGATCGTAAGCCATACCCAACACAGCTGATTTCAATAAGTTAAATATAGTAGAACTCATTAACGAACCACCTAATCTAGGTAAAGTCTGGTTAAGTGTTTTCCAATCTTTATTCTTTAAAGCTTGAACAGTGTTACGAGTATTAATCATCGCGTTAACATTCTGATTTAAAGAGAAAGACTTAAATAAAAATAGATATTTCCACACTCCTTGTTGGTAAAAAGCATCTCCTTGAGTTGTGTAATCAGACTTGTTGTTAACCCAATCAGACTCCGTATTAGCTCTAGCTGCTGCCTCTTTATTAGGATTCTTAGCTTCCTTTTCTAAATCAAACTTAAAGCCTTTACCTTCTTGCTTAGCTCTTTCTCTCATATAAAAAGCTAACCATGATCCGCCTGTTGCTGATTTATCAAAGTGAGTTAAAACATCATTGTTTAATAACACTTTACCAACACCAGAATCCATTCCTTTAGCCATAGCTTTCTTAACTTCATTCAAGGCTTTATTAGATAATGGTTTACCCTCAGATAAGTATAAAGATATAGATTTATAAACCTCCTCTGAAAACAATTTAGAGTTAGGTATTTCACTATCCCCTAATGGGTTTCTAAGAACAACATTACTACTCTCCAACAATTTATTTAAAGCATTATTAGTTTTACTGTTTTTTAATGCTGTTGTAAAGTAACCAAAAGCCATAGCTGTTTCTCTAGGTGCTATAGGTATAGAGTTAAGTATGATAGATATAGGCTGCTTCATTAACTGATCCCTAGTCTTTAAAGGTAATACTAAAAGCCCTTGGATGTATTGCTTAGCTAATTGTGCAACCTTGTGCATAGTTGCTATATTCTTAGGGTTAAAAGTAGAACGCTTATTTACTAAATCGTTGACTCTGTTTTTTATCAAACTGTAAATTTCATTATTCTCTTCACCGTTCATATCAACAGCAACAACTTCTTTGAATGGTTTAGACTTCATCATCTGCTCTAAAGTAGCTCTATCTAATAAAGTATTTATATCAGATTGCGTTTCTCCATAACCAGTTAAAGACGTTCTAAATATATCGTAGTTTTTTATCTCGTTAGATGTAAGTTTACGCTGTCTTTTTATAGTTCTACCACTAGGGTCTACATTAGTTCCATTATTAATAGCAACTTTAGTAACTTCCTCTCCGTTCTTACCAACGCTTTTAGTTATCTTATAAACATAAGTCGGGGTATAGTTAGAAACAGTTTCCATCTCCTTCCCTGTTTGATTTCTATAAGCATCTTGTAAAGCTGGTAACTCCTCAGCAAACTGCTCCTCTAACCATGTTAAATACTCAGCTTCATTACTACTTAACTTAGACAACAACTCCTCTTTAGATTTAACATCTTTTAAACCTAATTCATCATAGTTCTTTTTTAAATCTTTAGCTTGTCTCTTAAACTCCTTTTGAGCCTGGTTTGATAGCTTTTCGATTTGCTTTTCGATATGCTCTATCTTGTTTTGTAAATCTTCTACTGGATCAACACCCTCTGGAGTTTGTCTTAAATCTGAGATTAAACCTATACGAGTAGAGTTGCTGTCTTTTAATTTTAACTCTCTTCTTTTTTTACCACTCTCTACATCAAACTTATCAGTTTTTAACTTACCTTTTTTATGGTTATCGTCATATTCTCCAAACATAATTTCACCTAATCTCTTAGCAGCCTCTGGACCTGACGTTACACCAGCAAGGAATGCACTAAGGTTAGGACTAACGTTCTTTGAAGAAAAAATACTAGACTGTAATTTACCTGTTAAGTATAACTTAAGAGCTGCGCCTTTTCTAACGCCATTAATAATAGCTGCTGCTTTTGCAACACCAGATGTTGAGTCATAGGTTAATATTTCATTGATAGCGTTATTAAGCTGTAACAACTGTTCTGTTGTCATGTTTCTGCTATCTACTAATACTTCTTTTGTTTTAGATAATATGTTTATTATAGCTTTTTGGTTTGGTGTCATTTGCTTAAATGTGTCACCTTGCTTAAAATCCTCTAAAGAAGATAACTTATCTACTAAATTTAAAACCAAATCAGCCTCTTTCTCTAATGCTGATTCTTCAGCTTTTAAGACTTTAGCACCGTTTAAGAAATCTACATAATCTTCGTAGTTTCTAATATCATCTGGTAATAACCCTTCTTCTTTTAAAGTGTTATACTCATCTCTCATTTGCTCCTCTATAAAGGCTTGTCTTTCTAGCTTTCTAGCTTCTGATTTTTCTGTTGCTTCAGAAATTAAAACATCAGCTAGATCTCTTTGTGACTCAAGAGTACCCTTACCAGTAGATATAGATTCTAAGAAACTACCAACCACATCCCTTAACATATCTAAACTAGATACATCTCTTGGATTGATACCAGCCAACTGTTTAGCTTTTTCTTTTATAACACCAAAACCACCTTTGTGTTTTCCTTTTTTAATCTCTTTCTTTAACTTAGCTTGCAAAGATTTAACTTCCGCTAAAGCTTTTCTCTGTTCAGATGTTTTGATTAAATCATCTATCTTCTCATTTAAAGAAGTTAGTTGATCGAAGGAGTTCGGGTTAGTCCGTAAAACTTGTTTAGCTAAAGCTTTAAATTCTCTTTCAGTTAGCTTAGCTTGAGCCTCCTTTAGTTTTTTAAATGTATCTGACAACAACTTACCTTTTGCCTTCGTCTGTAGCTTAGACGCTTTCTCTATAGCTTTATTTAAAGAGCTATTTAATTGCTTAGCGTTTAAAGAAATAAACTCTTTAGGCACGTAGTTTGTGAAATCCTCAGCAGTAGGATTTGTCTTGCCAGTCTTAATTAAGTTGTTAAGTTTTCTCCTTGCTTCATTTAAGCTCTTAGCGTCTTTTATGTTTTTAACTAAGTTAGTTGCAGTATTCCTTTGAGCTGGAGATAGTAAGCTAATTGTGTTACCTTGGCTATCTTTCTTAAACGTCTTATCCTTTAACTCTTTCAAGAAAGTATTTTGAGCAGATTTAGTTTCTTTGTTTTTTATAGACCTAACTTTATTAGGATTAACCTTTACATTATTAGTATCTTTTTTAAGTATATCTTCATTCAAAGAATCAACTTCGGCTTTTTGCTCTTTAGTTAATTTACTATACTGATCTTTATACTTCTCATCAGATGAGAATGATTTCTTAGCTTTTTGAAAAGCATCTCTCAACGTCATACCAGCTCTTAAACCAGCCTTAGTTAAAGTGAGTATAACATCTAAAGCAGCAGAAACACCAAAGTCAGCTTTAGGGTTAGCTCTTAGTTTTTTCTGTAAACCATCTAACTTGTCTACTACATCTTGAATTTTATCCTTTTTTATAGGTTGAGATAATTCTTCTTCTGTAAATAAACTTTCAGCCTCTTTGGCTAAAATCTCTTGCTGCTCCTCTACAGATAATTCTTCAAACTCTTTAGGTCTTAAAGATTCTAACTCTACCTCTAAATCAGCTTTTCTATTTTTTAACTCTTTTAGCTTTGATTCATTAGAGTATTTATCTCTTGCTTTCTTTATACTACCTTCTGACAACACATCAGATATAGCATTAAACACATCTGTTTCTGTTATATTTAAACTACCACCATTCTCAGAAGAAAACGCTCCTACTAGCGATTCAGCAAACCCCCTAACACTAAGACCACCTTTTTTAGTCATAGATGGATTAATATCTGATTTAGCTCCTATTTTGATGCCTGTTTCATTTTTTACACTTTCGGGATCTAACTTTTGCCAATTAGCTAAAACTAACTCCATAGCTGTTGTTGGTTCATCTTTAGATAAACTCTCTAACACCTCTATTTCTGTTTCAACATTCTGCAACTCTCCAGCTACATCCTCTTGCGTTCTACCATCTGTTTCTACTGTAGGCTCTTCAGTTTCCTCAGTAGCAGTTTCTTCAGTTGTAACATCGGCTTCTGGAGTAACAACCTCCTCAGCTGCAACAACCTCTTCACCACTTGGAGTAATAGTTTCTTCCGTAGCAACAACATCGGCATCTGGAGTGATAGCTTCTACATTTTCCCCTTGCTCAACAGCTTCTTGCTCTGCTTCTACATCTAGCTCTGATAATAAAGTATTTAATCTTTCTTGCTCTTCTGGGGTTAATTTTTTTCTAGCTTTCTTTATTAAATCTGAATCTTTATTTATCCGTTGTAAGATAGAAGCCATTTCTTTAGTATCAGAACCAGCTGCTGAATTTTTCTTTAAAGAAGAAACAAGAGAGCTAGGTAAATCTATAATACCAGCCATAGCAGCCGTTAATAATAATTTCTCAACAGCTTCATCACCTTCACCGATAGAAGTTCTTATAGCCTCTGGAATATCAAAACCATTCTCTGTTAACTCATTAACTATATCCCCAGTATATTCAGAAATAACACCACCAGTAGTTTTAGCAGTAGTCTTAGCTGCTAATCTTGTTGCGTAAGAATCAAGTATACTTATAAGCTTACCAAAACTACCACCAGCCATTTTCTTAACAGCAGCATCTAAAATATCCTCTGCGCCTTTTTCAGCAACACCCATAGAGAATCCTAAATCATCAGATGCTAAATCAAAAGCCAAACCTTCAGACGCTAACTCTCCCATATATAATACCGACCTAAGTAATTTAGGGTTTGAAGGTCTTAGATTGGTAATCATTTTATACTTTATAGCCCTCAGAGCATTCACAGCCTTCAAAGATCCTAAAGCGTTTTTAGCTATCATTATATCTAGCATAATATCTCCAGACACTGCTAGAGTCGTACCTAGCTTTTGAGAGAGCTCTTTCTCCACCCTTTCTACTTGCTCTGGTTTTAATTCAACACCAGCTTGAGCTGCTTCTTGAGAAACTAAATCGGCATAATCATTATCTGCTAGCATTGTAGGGTTTAACTTCTTACCGAAATAATCCCCAGCAGATGTTAACACTTCTGACAAACTTTCTAAAACAGGAACACCTTCAAATACTTCCCATCCTTTAGCAGTAGCAAAAACATCTTCGTTTAATAATAAAGCTCTACTTAAGGCTTCAACAGACATTCTCTTATTTTTGTATAAATCATAAAGAGATTTCATCTTCTGCAATGCCTTATTCTCTGGGACGAAATAAATCTTGGATACAGGGTCTAAATTTATCTCCATCAAGTTATCAACAATACCTCCGCTACCAAACTTAGAGTCCTCATAGTACAATCTTTCAGCAAATCCTAATCCGTCTTTAGGCTTTCTTGATTCATCCTTAGACCATACCGACTCATTTTTAGACAGAGTGTTTATCTCCTTCTCTAATGCTAACACCTCTGCTGTCTCCTTATCTAATTGAGTCTTTAGCTTTGTGTAATCGTTAGAGTATTTATTAGAGTATTCCTTTGCTAATTGTGCGACCTCGGATTTTTCTTCTACATTCCCAGTTTCAGGATCAATGAAATTCTTATTAGAGATTTCTCTTATCTTATCAATCTTAGATAAAAGCTCATCCATCTTCTCAATGTTCTCTGGAGTCCTCTTTTGCTTTTGCAAATCATTTAACTCAAAAATAGAAGACCTATATTCTGCCATTTCATCCTCTGACAAACCTAAACTCTCAAACTGGATACCAACTAAATCTTTAGATAACTTATCCTTAGCTAACTGCTCTGCTGCTTTAAAATCTTCTTGAGTTAATTCCTTACCCTCTGTAGCATTTGAAATCCTATCAAGATAATATAGCTTTCTAGCTTCTGTTTCTTTAGCTAATTCTTTCTTAGATAATTCTTCTAATTGTGCTTGCTTGCCTTTTTCTATTGCTAAAGCTAAAGCATCCTTATCTATTTCCGCTAAATAATCTTCGCCTAATTTCTCCTCTAATTGAGAAGATATATCCTCTTGAGAAGATAAGTAGTCTAAATCTTTTGGTAGTTTTGCTGATACATCACTAACTTTCTTATCTAACTTTAACTGCTTGTCTTGAGACTCCTTATCAGTTATTTGTTTTCTTTGCTCTGGAGTATAACTAAGCCACTCTGATTCCGAAACGCTAGAACTAGGCTCTAAATCTACAGATGTGTTATCTTCTGTAGTAAGCATTGATGAAGACGTATCATCTAATAATAATTCCGAAGAACCATCGCCCGAAGCAGATTCCGTATCTTCTTTTTTTTTACCAACTACGTCAGTAGAAGGTTGCTCTGTATCTCCACTAGGGAAGTCAGCGAATATATCTTCTTGTTCAGCATTTCCTCCGCTAGGGAAGTCAGCAAATATATCTTCTTGAGAGTTTGTTTTCTTAGCCATGTGTCTACTTTATAATAACCTTATTGCCCTTACTTTCCGCAAACTTAATAAGTGCATCTACAGTTGTATTCTTTTCTTTTGCAAGTTTTTCAATTGCTGCCCTGCTATAAGTAACTTCTTTTTTAACCTCCTCTTTTACTGGCTCTACCTCAGCAGAACTACCAGAAAAACCTAAAACATCTCTTTTTATCGCTGCTGCTCTTTCTGGATCTTTTTTAGCTATTTCTTTTAAAGCATCCATAACACCTTGATAAGCCTTGTTTCCTACTTTAGCTTTATAGCTATTCTGAGCATTCTTAAAAGGAACTAAAATCTTATTCCCGTCCTCACTTATAAGCAAAGAGTAAAACCTCAATTCTTTCTTTTGATTATCTGCTAACTTATAATCTGGAGGTACTAAAGTTCCACCTATACTTTTATCTTTATTTACCTTCCCTTTAGAATCCTCAGTAAAAGCATAAGCAAATAACGTTTGACCAACTTCATACTCGGCTGGGTCACTTCCTATGATTTCACTATAATCCATATCTAAATCATAAGGTTGCCCTGGCTCAGCTATAAATTTTCTAACACCTTCCTCTCCTGTCTTTTTATTCAAATACGCCTTACTCCATGACCCTTGAACAGGAATAGCACCGTTCTTAACCATATCTGATTTCATACGGATTCTTCCAGACGGAACATCAAAAGTGTCATACACCTCTACGTTAGTATCTGCACCTACAGTAGTGCCCTCATCTGTTGAATAAGCTGTTACTACAGGAATTGAAGATTTTTGCTGGATTTCAGGCGAATAATCACTCGGTGTTTTCCCATCACCACTACTAGGTCTCGAAACTTGTCTAATAGACCTATCCGTATCTAATTGACCCTTAGCTGATTGGTAAAGTTGCTCCTCTCTCTCTGGTGTCCAATACTCTGCTGCTTGTGTAGGATACGCCCTTAAATCGTTATCTTTCAAAGTTTGTATATACTCCTTAATCCCAGTATCTCTCTGTCTCTTTATGTTTTTTACAAAATCTGCATCCGCTAATTGCTGCTCAGACAACTTATCTAAAGTATATCCCTGCTTATTAGCAAAGTCTATAACAGAATCTACAGTCGGCTTAGAATCATATTGAGCCTCTAACGTAGGTGCGCCCCAAACCCCAGGCTGAGATTCTAAAGCGTAGATAGATTGCAAAGATTCTTGAGCATACTTATCTGGTTTTGAATTGTAAAGCTTCTTAGCAGCGTTAATTTGAGCTTCAGTAGCTTTTGAGTTAGTAGCAAACTGACTCATCTCTGATTCTAATTTTCTTTTATTAGAAAGAGCATCAAAATCTCCGTCCATCAAAGCTTTAACATTGTCTTGAACAAAAGTTCTATAATTGTTAAGCTTATCCTTCATCAAGGCTTCATCCCTCCAATAAACACCTTTAGATTCAAAATCAGTTATACCTTTATCTAACTCCGCTTTTTTCTCCTTAGCGTCCTCTAACTTATCTTTGTACAACGGATTATACGTGTTCCCAAAAACTTGAGCCTCACCTTTATTTATCCCCGTGCTTATACCTAAAGAATTACCTTCTGCCATTACTGTTGTTTTTTATCTGAAGATGGTTTATTATCCCCTATTAGCTTTTTATATTTATCCATACTAAATGTGCGAGGTTGAGCAATAGGCTCTGGAGTTTCCAACTCTTTCTTCAACTCCCTTACTTTATACATTCTGTATATACCTAAACCGTTGTTTAACATAAAGACTTACTTTAAAGGTTTAATACCAGAATCATCAGAACCCACCTCCATAGACTCTCTTGATAAATCTGTTCCAGATGGTATTGCACTTTGGTTGTTACCACCAAAACCTTCCAGCATTTTCATATACTTGTCGAACTTAATAACGTCTATACCCATTTGAGAACCAGCAGAAACACCACCCATTACGTTTTGAAAACCAGCACCCTTCATAGCTTCCGCTGCTTGCATTTGATCTAAGTAAGGTTGCATTTGATTAGTATTAAATTCCTTATCTCTGTAATCCGCTACATTAGACCTAACATCCATTAAAGACCTTTCATTAACTTGTCTCTGATTAGCATCTGCCGTTAATAGATTTCTATAAGCATCCATTGACTGCTGATTAATACCAGCAACACCAGATAAACCAGCTTTTCTATCTCCTAAAGCGTTAATAGAAGCTTGCTGAGACCTTTGGACATTATCTATAAATTCTCTTTTTTGTTGAGCTGGCAAACCTCTAAGTGCTTGAATTTCAGCATCTGTTAGGTTATCTAAAATTTCTTGAGGTATTTCATATTGAGGACGTTCTGCGTCTGCTAAATTAAAACCCTTTATTGCTTGATATATTCCTAACCCAGTTTGAGCTGCCATTGGAATAGCTGCTAAAACTCCAGTAGGTGACACTAAAGAAGCTAAAGATCCTAAACCTCCCATAGCTGACGAAGACATACCTGTTGCGCCTGTTGCCGCTCCTGTTGCCGCTCCTGTTGCCGCTCCTGTTGCCGCTCCTAAAGCTCCAGTAGGTGACGAAGACACACCTGCTGCTCCCCCTGTTGCTGCTTTTATAGCTGCGTCTACTGCTGCTGCCCCTAATGCTCCTGTAATCATAACTTATTAATTTATACTAATTTATAAAAAATTATCTATTTGAACGTGCTGATAATGAATAATTCATATTAACAGCAAACAATCTCTCATATTCTGTTGAACCATTTAACAACTTAACCATTATACTAACATCCCTCATTGAGTCACCCTCTAACAAAGGAATAGACACATTAGGAGTGTTCTCATCCTGCCATAAAGCAGCGTAATGAATATTCTCTATACTAGTTAAGTAATCTCCTGGATTACCAACAGGAACTCTAAAATCATCCACTATCAAGTTAGTTTTCTGACCATTCTGAGTTACAATCTCATAAGCCTCCCAAACAGATGTAGATTCTTCGCTTAACGCTTGGAACACTTTATTGTTACTTGGGTTCTGATTAAACACCACCCACACTTCAGATGAGCTGTTCTCTCCGTAGAAGCTATTTCTATCTCCGTAATTATGCAAGTACGCTTGTCCGTTTCTAAAACTTAAAAAGTCTAAACCTACTCTACACATATCCTCTGGGTAATAAGTATAGAAAGAAGTCCAATGATTTGTCTTTTCGCTAAAACCTAAAGTTTCTGGTGGGATAGATAGTATCTTCTGTCTATCTAAGCTTATATCACCAGCAGTAGAAGTTATAACGTAAGTACCATTAGCTAAATCTCGAACTATCTCAAATTCAGTAGGAACTCCTTGCTCGTTAGCTCCGTACTGAATAGTAAATGTGTAAGTAAGACCATTACGCTCCTCTGTCACAACTTGAGCTTGAGACGAAACCAAAGCGAGATCGTCAGGTGTAAAACCTTCTGCCCTACTAACACTCCCGAAACTAATAACATACTCATCAAAATTCTTATCGTAAACACCAAGTACCTTAGGT
>Ga0208898_1001733_pt1 | contig 14088 bp, 28 predicted proteins | sample VirMetDEL_Mar_4_FD_184513 | JGI IMG/M metagenome (GOLD analysis project Ga0208898, IMG submission 184513) | Aqueous microbial communities from the Delaware River and Bay under freshwater to marine salinity gradient to study organic matter... | ecosystem: Environmental > Aquatic > Marine >...
GCTGACATCCTCGACAGCCATCTCTCCTTCGACGCAGTGCGTGCTTGCGCTGAGTGGGACGAACTCACCTGCCTTGAGCAGATGACCCTTGAGGATTTGATTGATATGTAATATCAATTCAAGGTACACTGACGAGTCCTGAATGGACGAAACACCACTTTAGTGGTGTCTGTATCAAACCTTTAATTCATATACGATGACAAACGACCTCATGGTTATGCGCTACCTCAGCGTACAGAGCGGCAACGGATTCTCCGTTGACAAAGACCTCAACGACTTCCTCCCAACAGGTGAAGCCTACGCAGTAGGGGGAGCGACAGATTCCGTCGAGATGGAGGACAACAACGACTTGTCTTTCAACAAGTTCCGTAAAATCATGGAACTCAAGATTGAGTTCATGGAGCGTCAGCCCGACACGACTACACAGGTAATCGGTGCATGGGTGAACTGGGGAGGAGATGCCTTCATTGAAGTCTCCGACATCGTGTTCGACCGAGCCGAGGCAATCGCTTTGGGTGTGGAGCGCGGAGAGCAGGCCATTTGGGACTTCAGTAATAACTGCGAAATAAAAACAGCATGAACAAATACAAGTGTATTTGGAGGAGCAAATCCTCCCCTGAGTATGTATGGGAGTGGACTATGAACTTTGAATCAGCAGATTCAGCCCTTGAGTGGGCTACTAGTCGACACCCACAAGCACACTGCATTGGTGTGTTCCGTGTACCTGACAACGCTCCCGTAGGTAGCGGGAAGCGTAACATGAGAGATGGGAAACCACAGCCATGGAACCATGACCGACTCTCAAATCACATAGCTTACTGGCTGTAAATCAATCAATTACCATGTCTTACTTCAATAAATACTTCAACCCATTCCGCGGTCTATCCGTGGAGGAACTCATCGAATCTTACTTGTACTTCCACATAGTGGAAGACAAAGAAGCGGTCTCTCTCGTTGCTGATGCGTACGACGAGGACATCTACATAGACCTACGTGATTTCGGAATTGCAACCACCGACTATCCCTAATAGAGAGTGTTAGTATATATACTCTCTCTGAACGTAGTGAAGAGAGTATATATACAACACCTCTCAATGTCAAACTTCAAAACCTACCACAATGGTAAAAGATAATTTTTTCGACAGACCTGTCGGTGCGGCAGTGCTGTTCCTCAACAACTTCCATCACGGGAAGCATCTCAACGACCTGAATCGGTGCGCTCGACTTGTACCTGATGACGTCAGGGGCATGGCCTCCTTGCTTGCAAGGTCACCCGAAGCTCACGACTCAACAGCGAAGCTCGTAATCGACACTCTTATCTCATGGGCTGACGAAGCCGAAAACTCTGAATCATGAACAGCAAAGACATCTTCAACATCGTAGTAGAACTCTCCCGTATGCAAGAGGCAGAGCTTGTCAAGCACAACAAGTCCCTTGCGGAGCAGTTGTCCAACACCAAACCGAAAGAACAATGACACAAGAACAATGCGAACGTGCAGTCAAGGCACTGCAAGACAGAGGCTTCTCTGCCTCCTATGTACAGGGCGCTCCTGACGACCACGGCGTGTGGTTGGACAACGTATGGAACGACGACTTGCAAGAATCACACAGCTTCCGCATCCACGACGAAGAAATCGAGTGGTGGGGAGCAGAAACAACAGACAAATGACACAGATAGACCGACTCCACCTCCGCTCGCAGAACTGCGGGAGCTTTGAGCAAGCACTCATCGAGGCTTGGTTCAGGGCAGACAGAACAAACAAGCAAATCCTCGAAGAGGCATTCAAAAACACACAATTTGATTTAACATGAAAAACACATTCAACATCATCGTAGAACTATCTCGTATGCAAACTCAGGCAGTCGATCGGGTGCTTGCAGGCATGGATAGCAACGAACAAGAACCTAAGGAATCAAACGAATCGGTTGATTGAAGTTTGACCAAAGGGAGCGCAGTCGGTGCGTGCATTGGGTTTTTATTGGGTTTTTATTGGTTTACCAGTGCAGTTGTGTTCGAATCACAACCTCCCTTCCATTAGTAGTGTAGTATATATACTCTCTCTGAACGTAGTGAAGAGAGTATATATACACACAATACTTATCAATCATTTTCAAACTTCAAATTAATTCAGCATGAAACAATATGCAGTAATCCACGCCGTCGCAGGACTCTTCGAAGGGTACTCCGACACCACTTGCGAGTTCTTCCCTACAAGGGAGGCCGCAGAGAAGCACATCAAGCAACTCCTTGACGACTACCGAGAGGACGAGATGTGTGTAAACATCGACCAAAGCGGTGACATGATGCACACCTTTGTCACTATGACTCGTGACTACGAGGACTACCACGCTTGCGTCCCATCTGACATGGAGCATGACGATTGGGTGGCAGAGAATGGTGACGACTGCTCTGTCGAGGTGTTCCGCATCATCGAGATTGATATGTCCAACCGCAGTGACTCCACTGAGTCATGTTGGCTGACGTGGGACCAACAGGATACTACCCAAGCATGGGACTACTTCCCCTTGTGTATGTCACTTGTGGCTCGTGTATCATCTGACGTGATGGACAACGACCAATCAGTTCACGGACTCGAACAACTCACGGAGTTCATCTCCTCTGTGTACTACCGCAACCACGCCTTCATCGACGTGGACGACTACGTGATGCACGCTTTCCGTATCCCCAAACCCCACAACTATGACAACTACGACGTCCCCAATGGCGACCTCGAAGAGTGGATAGACAATAACTTTTCATTTGAATCATGACTGACAAAGAAATGCTCCGAAACCTTTTCGAATTCGAGACCTACTGCACATCACGCTTCGACTCTGAAGCGCGGGTAGCTCTTGCCGTCTACGAATACGTCAAGCAAATGAAACAAGATGCTCGACATGAAATGTCAAGTAAATGAAACAAAATACTTGACAACCTCAAACCTTTAACGACACAGACAATGACTAAAGCAGAACTTATCGACGCACTGAGCGACTTCAAGGACGACGACCCTGTTGTCATCATGGTGCATGACACCACGGCTCACGAAGATACCTACGACTTCTACGTGGAGGGTGTGTACCTCGACCCTCTACACAACAATCACGAATCAGAAATTCAACTCACATTAATTAATCACAATGACTAAGACTGACATCGAAGATTACTTCGACCTCGTTGTCGAGATGCCTATGCGTCACGACCCTGAGATGCTTCTCGAAGCGGCAACAGAAACAGGTGCAACCTTTGAGCTTGACCCCTACCAAGTGCTACGCTTTATGGTGGAGAACAAGCCAATGAATGGCACACACAGCTACGGATTTCACACTGCATACGGCAGGGCTATCCGCGAACACTTCTCATTTATCTACGGACGTTAAACATTAAACTTCAATACAATGCAATCAGCACAAGAATCCAAGAACGAACTGCAAGCGGCCATCCGCTACGCAGAGAACGCTATCTCAGCGGCACAAGCAACCATCGAATCAATTGACTTCAGACAAGAAATGGCAAAGAAAAACTACATGGAACAGACAGGGCGCGAGGCCGCGCTTGAGGCAGAGAATGCTAAGCTACGTGAACACAAAGAGCGGCTGACTGGTTTGGAGATTCAGCTCCGAGATAAGATTCGAGAACTCAAAGAAGGTAAGGCAGTTATGCCCGTCATCCCCAAGGACGTAGCCATCGCCATCTTCCGCGAAGGTGTGCGGTCAGGTGTCAACGATGCTGTTTCTGAACTCGAAGGTCAGACCATCAAGATCTCTGAGAGCGAGTACGTTGGTGACTTCGAGGTAAGCTTTACACGAGACATAGACCTCGACGATGAGCTTGACTTCGACTGGATGCGCGACAAGGTTGGGCAGTACAACGAAGAGTTCGTAATCGATTCTCTCAGGGGTCTGTGTGCAAGCAAGGAGTTCAAGTGTCGCATCCACGGAATCGACGACAATGACTGAAGAATATATGCAAGAGCTTGAGCGTCGCATCGACAACATGATGCAGAGGTACGAGCTATACAGGATACACCAAGACCGCGTGCTACTTGAGTGCATGGTCAAGGACTACGAAGCAAAGCAAGCAATCATGCTTAAACAAAATTCAAAAATGTAACATGGCACATACAACCAGATGGAAGGCGGCCAAACACTCTTGGTTAGCCAACCAAACCAACAAAAGAAGTTGGGCATCATTCAAGCATCAAACAAAACAAGTTAACATCAATCGCAATGGCAAAAAGAAAAAGATTTCAGGTAAGGTTTCACCTAGGGAAGGGGCCTAACTTCATGTGTTGGCAAGTGACTGACAGAGCCAACAGCTATGTGGACTATTATCCACCATCGATAGTATCACTTGAGCTTACGAAGTGTACGCTACGCAACAGCGTCCCAACAGCAATGAAGATATTCAACGGGCAGAACAAGACGGTCTGTGCGTGGGTGGAGTGCGACATGATCGACGTGCATTACAGGCGTGACCCCAATTTTACACAACCGAATATCAAGAACATGGATAAGTACAAGTACAATCCACGCAAGCACTTTCATTGGTTCACCAAGCGAAATCGTAATGCAGACGATAAGGACCTGCACAAAATGTTTACAAATAATCGAGCACTATATGGACAAGTATCTAAGGTTTCTACGTAATCTTGCTGACAACAAGAATACACACACAGCACGCGCCCGAAGGCGTAAGATGGAAAGAGAGTACAAAAAATTAAATGAATCAGATGACACAACAAGAAGTGATTGAATCAATCCACGTCATGCTCGACGACCCTATAGACGGAGGTACGAACGAAGAGCTGACCGCCTTAGGTATGATATGCGCTGACATCGAGGAGTTCGGTTTCGAGGCATGGCTAGATATGCCAGCCATCAAGGTTGTAGAGAGTCACATCGAGGCAACAGAGGCTGTTGCAGAAGATATGCTCGAAGACCTAGAAACATTGATAAATCAGGAATCAGAGATAGAAAGTCTAGGCGTGGGTCAAACCATGCGCATCGACACCCTCAATGTAGCCGAAGGATTAAAAGAGGGATTGATGGGTGTCATGAAGGCTATGCTATTGTACCTAAACACACAAGAATTCGCAAAAATTAATTATGAGCCAACAAGTTAAACACATGATGCTCAACTCATTAGCTGAGTACGAATCAAAAATCGGTTACAAAATAGACAACAAGTCTAGGCTGATACACTTCGTTCAGGATCGTATCGCACTGGCCAATTCGTGGAGACCATACACATCTTATCGAGAAATAGGGGAAATATTTGACATGGACCACAGCTCCATCGTGCATTACTGCAAACAACACGACCGAATGATGAACTCATCCCCAAGCTATTCGATGAAGTTTTCAGACGCAATGAGAGCTACACACGAGGCTGCTGAGAGCATCTCGGTTGCACCGAGAATCAAGTTCGGAAGCCAGAGAAACCTGCATCAGGAGCTGATGATTATCGAGAACACGATTAAAAATCTGCAACAAATGAAGACAAAAATTCAGATAAAACTTGGAATCAATGAGTAAAATACGTAAATTTACACAGTTGTTGAAGGTAATATGGTACGAAGATATCCTGTATTGGATTGAGAATCAATTCCTTTGGCCACGTCGGATAGACAAATACTTTAAAGAAGGTAGGTGTCTTAGGTGTGGGAATCTTATCGAGTCAGACAGATGTCAATGTCATCTAACAATATAATTTAATTCACTATCATCATGTCGAACTACAAGTTCAAAACCACGAACATCCGTGGTAAGCAGTACGTTGAGGTCAACGAACGCATTAAGTTCTTCCGCCAAGAAGAGCAGTATAAAAACTGGGGTGTACGCACAGAGTTCCCCATCATTGATTCGGAGCAGTGCCTATGCCTGTGTACAATCACCACTCCAGATGGGCAAATCGTAGCTCAGGGTCACGCTCACGAAGAGAAGTCATCGTCAAACATTAACAAGACAAGCTATGTCGAAAATTGCGAAACATCAGCCGTCGGACGTGCTCTTGCATTTCTCGGAATCGGAATCGACACTTCAATTGCGTCAGCTAATGAATCCCTATTATTGATTCGGAGCAGTGCCTATGCCTGTGTACAATCACCACTCCAGATGGGCAAATCGTGGCTCAAGGTCACGCTCATGAAGAGAAGTCATCGTCAAACATTAACAAGACAAGCTATGTCGAAAATTGCGAAACATCAGCCGTCGGACGTGCTCTTGCATTTCTCGGAATCGGAATCGACACTTCAATTGCGTCAGCTAATGAAGTTGAAGAAGCAATCGCAAAGCAACAAGCCATCGTTGACAACCCGCACGTTCAGACTCTCTCCAAGGCGTTGGATGCGCCAGTAGAGAACATCATGGACAAAGCGGTTGCTTATATCAAGGGGCAGTCAGACAAGCGTAAGGCATTCGATGCCGTCACCAAGAAGTACGGAAGCCAGCTGACAGAGAAGCAGGTTGAAGGACTCAGAAAGTTTGTACGATGAAAGAGGCAGTATTACTTACCATATCTCTAGCCGCGCTTGTTTTGGCCTCTGCGTACTATGTTGAATGGCAACAACGCAGGAGAAAATGAGTATGCGAGATAAACTTCAGGAGAGCGTGGGTAAACCCCACCTCTCTTACTCCTCCCTCAAGTACGCCCTAGGTGACATGAAGCTGTGGGAGATGTATATGCGAGGACAGCTCAAGAAAGAGTCTGATGCTCTCACCTTCGGAACTATGTATGATATGCTGTTGTTTGAGCCAGAGAAAGCTCGCTCCACATATGTCATACTCGATGACGAGAAAATTCTTGGATGGTGTTCTGAGAAGACTCAGTCCATGAAGAAACCACAGATGACCACAGAGTACAAGACCATCGAAGCTCAGATGATTGAGGAAATCAAAGAGAAAAACCAGATGGCTGTGTCTGGGGATGACTGGAAGAAAGCAGAGGATATGATCCAGCGCCTCAAGGATTGCGGATTGTACGACAAGCGATTCTCTGGAGGCAAGTATCAAGTGGAGTTCAATGTAGACCACCAAGGAGTACCGCTTAAGGGATTCCTAGACTGCTTGCAAGATGATTGCATCATCGACTCGAAGTCATCAAGGTCTATAAACAAGTTCAGGTATGACGTCAGCAGCTTTAGCTACGACATCCAAGCTTACATCTACACCAAGGTGTTCGACATTCCAGACTTCTACTGGGTTGTCCAAGAGAAGGCATACCCGTACTTCCCTGCAGATGTAAAGTGTTCAGAAGAAACCTTGTTCAAGGGTGAGATGAAGTTCCATGAGGCTGTCGAGAATATTAATAACTGGCTCAGTGGTGGCCGTAAAACAGATACACATTATGCGGAGTTTATTGTATAAATCAACAAAAATCCTGTGGTATGCTATCGTGGCATTCTGCATCCACTATACAATCGTTAACCTTTTTCCTAATTAAATTTTTTTATCATGAGCGATAAGCAATATGATTCAGTACTCGTAGGGTACTGCGAAGAACCTCGTTACTACGAGGAACAACTCTCAAGTTGGTCTGTCAAATTCAAAGTTGCAGAACTGCAAGAGATGATTGACAAGTTCGCCACCTCCGTCAACGAACAGGGGCAGGGCGGTAACGTCTACGTCAAGCTGTTCTTCAGCAAGAATGGTAAACCATGCTGTTCTGTCTTCGATCCTAACAGCGCAGCTGCCAAAGAGCGACGCGCTGCGAAGCAAGCAGAGGTAGCCGTGGATGACATCCCATTCTAAAGCCCCCATCTACTACATGACCGCTCGTGTCGCCTTCAAGAAAGCGAAGGTTGTACACGAGCGTGTCGTGTGGATGGTATCTGTCTTTGACACCCCGAACGATATCTGCAATCACGACATGCACACAATGCACCGACTCGGCATCGAGTTATACGGAAAGAACACGAAGTCGGAGAAGCAAATCATCATCAGGGATATCATAGATAAGAAGTTCATTTCAAATTCAACTCTAACGATAGATGAACACAAGAAACAAAATAGTGTCAAAGTGTAAGCAGCTAGAAGAGCTGTTGCTTGACAAGAACTCTAAGTACGGAGATGCGGCACTTAATCCACTCAGGATATTTTCCAAGGCAGGATCCTCCGAGGGCATTAAGATTCGAATCGACGACAAACTCAAGAGAATTCAAAACGCAGGTCTAGTAGATGCAACGGAGGATACGCTGCAAGACCTTGCTGGATACCTTATCCTCCTAATGATTGCGAAAGACAATGAAAGTCACGATATTCAAAAACGTATACGATCAGACAAACCCACATCACATACCACTACAGTTAGCTCTGCAGAGGATTCAGAATGGGAAGTCGAGTACTCTGGTATCTGAAATTCGTGAAGGAAACAAAGTCAAAAAGCAAGAGCTCCCCGTTGTATGTTTCAGCGGGGAGTTTTCGTCCCGCAAAGATGATGCGCTGTTCGAGCATTCAGGATTCATTGTTCTGGATTTTGACCACGTTGATGTTGACGCGACCAAAAGGGCTCTTGCCACGGATGATTTTATTTATTCATGTTGGACCTCCCCGTCTGGCGAAGGCGTCAAGGCTCTGGTTAAAATCACTAACCCAGAAAGGCACAGAGACCACTTCAGGGCGCTCGTAAAGTACTTCGAACGCACACACGGCCTTGAGGTAGACGAGTCTGGAGCGAATGAATCAAGGGCATGCTTTGAGTCATACGACCCAGATATCATCATCAAGGATGAGTACAAACGATTCGGTCACTTCACAACTGAGTTCGCAGAAGCGCAGGTACCTACAAACTCTGCGCACAACTACACGGACTACATGAAGCTCAACCTAGCCTGTCGTATGATTCGTCAGGCAGATGACGGAGAGAAGCACCGAGTCCTTGTTAATGCATCTCGTCTGTGTGGTGGATACATCGCTGCAGGCAAGATGGAGCAAGACGAAGTTGTTCGTGTCCTTCACAGGGAGATATGCAAGCGAGAGGTTGAGTCGGAGGAACATGCGCTGAACACAATCCTCGATGGTATCGAGATCGGTAAGAACATGCCGATCAGAGACATCATCAACGAGGAGAAGACAGCGCAAAGAGAGATGCTGCTCAACGATGGTGACATGTCGTTCATATCATCTGACGATGAAGACTTCAGGTGGATTGACGATTATGCACAGGGTAAGATTGAAATAGGACTTGATACTGGGGATCCTCGTCTCGACGAGTTCTTCAGATACAAGAAGGAGTTTGTTGTCGTCAACGGACACTCGAATGTGGGTAAGACCACTACGATGCTGTACATGATTGCAAACTCTGCAGTGCGCCACGACTGGAAGTGGGTGATTTACTCCTCGGAGAATCGCACTTCTTCTGTCAAAATGTCTCTCATGCAGTTCGCCATGGACAAGAAGGTGGCTGACATGACTTTTTTAGAACGTAAACAAGCATACAAATGGGTAGGAGAACACTTTATAATCATCAGCAACAATCAGATATACGGTTACGCGGATTTAATTCTTTTTTTCGAAAAGATTATGAAGCAGCAACCAATCGACGGTGTGTTTCTGGATCCGTACAACAGTCTCAAACTGGATATGCGGAACACGGGGATCTCAACGCACGATTACCACTACGAGGCAGCGAGCGAGTTCCTGACGTTCAGCAAGACGAATAACATTGCTGTATGGGTGAATGCACACGCTGTGACAGAAGCGCAGAGGCGCAAGGGACCAGACGGTTTACCTGTTGCCCCCTATGCTGAAGACACAGAGGGTGGCGGAAAGTTCGTAAACAGAGCAGATTGCTTCATGACGATTCATCGAAAGGTTCAAGCAATGGACCCTGAGATACGGAAAATGAGCGAGTTACATGTTCGGAAGGTGCGTGATGTGGAAACAGGTGGCAAACCGACTCCATTGGAGGATCCGTACTGCATCATGATGAATCTTTCTCACACTGGATTCACCACAAGAATCGGTCAACGTGCTCTTTTTAAGCCGATTAGCTTCTTGAAGGAGACAACGATACCTATGAACTTTTCATTCCTGTCTTGACTTTTCAAAATTTCTTTGGTAACTTCGTTAAATGAAGCGAACGAGGAAGACAACGAAGAAGAGGACCAGCGCTCGTAAAAAGCAGCTGGGACGATATGCTTCTTCTATAGAAAAGTACTGTGCAGACCAATTGAAAGAATACGGGCTAGCTTTTGACTATGAAGAACATACGTTTGTGTTGATGGACCGATTCAGATTCCCAAACAAGTACTTCAAGATGACTGCTAAAGGGAAAGAGATGGCGGACCGAACTGGGTCCGTCGTCCTTCCCATCACCTACAAGCCTGATTTCGTGGGTAGAGATCATGATTGGATCATAGAAACCAAAGGGTATCTACCGTCTCACCACGACTTCCCCATGAGGTGGAAACTTTTTCTTCAGCATTTAGTTGGAAATAACGCAAAGACGGTTGTATTTTTGGCAAAGAACAGTTCTCAGGTAGATGAGGCTATTCAAGAAATCCTAAAATCAATCGAAAATGGAGATATCTAAACTAAGCATGATGTATTTTATCGCTTGCGATAGGATGCATCAGATAGTAGACGACCTGTATGAGGCTCTACATGAAGAATTAGGGGAACCGCTTGGTGAGTGGGAGAAAGTGGAAGAGGCAATGGACGGCGTAAATCTTGCGATTTATCAAGAGCTCGACCTTATTAAAACAGCTGTCCACGAGCATGAAGATCAGCGACAAGAGGCGTAACTACAGTAACGCCACTGGACGTGTGGCTGAGGTTAGGTTCATAAGGGCTGCGAAAAAGAAAGGCCTTACAGTGAATAAGTCTAGCCGAAACGATGACATGCACAAGCACGTAGACTACTGGGTTGCTTTAAGCGAAACAAAGGAGTGGGGTGTGGATGTCAAAGGAAACAATCTACCAGACGAGATCTGGTGTGAGTTTAAGAACGTGTCGGGAAACCCTGGCTGGATGTATGGAGGATCTGCAATCATTGCATTCGACATGCCAGAAGAAGGGGGGTTTTCTATCGTGAGCCGTGAGGAGCTCGCATCTTTCTGTGAGACAAATGTCAGCGATGAATTTGTATCGAGGAAGGAGGATGCACACCTCAAAAAATACACTCGCAAGGACAGGCAAGACGTGATCACAATCCTTAAACTACACGATCTCAAGTCTTTAAATTCTTACAGAGTGTGGTTGTATGACGACGGATATTGACTATCTTAGTCGTCCGCTTTTTTAATTTTAAAAACACTTTTTATGGACTACAATCCAGAACTTATCCCTTGGGGTGAGGTGGGGTATGCCACCTATAAGCGAACCTACGCTCGCCCAGTTAAAGACCGAACCGAAGAATGGGAGGAGACGGTCGACCGCATTGTAGAGGCTTGCAACAAGCAGCTCAAGTGCGACTTTAATGAACACGATCAGCGCGACATCAAGCGGATGATGATGCAGCTGAAAGGAACCGTAGCTGGAAGATTCCTGTGGCAGCTGGGTACTAAGACAGTAGACAAGCTCGGACTCCCGTCTCTGCAGAACTGTGCGTTCGTTGTGGTAGACGAGCCAGTACGTCCTTTCACGTGGGCATTCGAGATGCTTATGCTTGGTAGCGGAGTCGGTTACAACATCCAAAGAGAGCACGTATACCAGCTTCCGAAGATCAAGAAGAAAGTAAACATCAAGCACGTAAACGATCACGGGGCAGACTTCATCGTTCCAGATTCACGTGAGGGTTGGACAGAGCTTCTTGAGCGCGTGCTTGAGGCTAGCTTCTTTACTGGCAAAGGTTTCACATATGACACCTCTCTCGTACGTCCAGCAGGATCCCCTATCAAAGGATTTGGAGGAACCGCCTCTGGACCTAAAGATTTGATCTGGGGTATGCAAGAGATTAACCGCATCCTCAACGAGAGAAGCGGAAACAGACTCAAGCCAGTAGACTGCTTGGACATTATGAACATCATCGGCAAGATTGTCGTGGCAGGTAATGTGAGGCGGTCTGCTCAAATTGCAATTGGAGATCATGACGACATCGAATACCTACGAGCGAAGAGGTGGGACCTCGGAAACATCCCCAACTGGAGAGCAATGTCAAACAACTCAGTATCGTGTGATGACATCTCGCTTCTCCCCGAAGAATTCTGGGAGGGGTACAAGGGAAATGGAGAACCATATGGGCTTATCAATCTTGAGTCGTCTCGTCGCATGGGAAGGACGGGTGAAACAAATTACCCAGACCCCCACGTCATGGGGTATAATCCGTGTGCAGAGCAAAGTCTTGCTCCGTTTGAAACCTGCTGTCTTGCTGAGATTTACCTCCCGAACATTGAGACAGAGAGGGAGCTCAAGGATGTGGCTAAGCTGCTATACCGTATCAATAAACACAGTCTGGCGATCAAGTGCGCGGTCCCCGAAACGGAAGATATCGTTCACAAGAACATGCGAATGGGTATCGGTGTCACTGGATACCTGCAGGCGACAGAAGAACAAAGAAGTTGGCTGCCAGCAGTGTACAACTACCTAAGAGCGTATGACCAAGAATACTCTAGAATTTGCGGATTCCCGACATCTATTAAACTTACAACGGTTAAACCCAGTGGAACGTTGTCTCTACTTGCTGGCGTTACACCAGGAGCACATCCAGGGTACTCACAGTACTACATTCGACGAATTAGAATGGCTGCGGATAGCGAGCTGGTCAAAGTGTGCAGAAACAATGGGTATCACGTAGAGTATGTGAGGAACTTCGACGGTACAGAGGATCACTCTACCGTAGTCGTAAGCTTCCCATGCTCCTTTCCAGAACACACTACGTTTGCAGATGATATGACTGCCGTAGATCAGCTCGAAGTAATCAAGAGGCTGCAGGCTGAATGGAGCGACAACTCTGTGTCTGTAACTATCTACTACAGAAAGGAAGAGCTCGATGAAATTAAAGCATGGCTTGATGAGAACTACCATAACGTAAAGAGTGTAAGCTTCTTGCTTCATAACGAGCACGGATTTGATCAAGCACCTATGGAGGAGATCACTAAGGAGCAGTGGATGGAGATGTCCAAGAACGTAACTCCGATTGCTAGCCTCAGTCAGCTAAACATGGATGACATCGAGATCATGGATTGTGACACTGGAGCATGCCCTGTACGATGAAGCGGTTAGATCAATGCTGGGTGAGTCAACTGTACTATTTAAGCAGCATTAAGTAGTGATATTGTCTTATCTTTGAACAGTTACACAGGGATAGTTGCTGTGGACTTTCGCAACCTGAGGAGGGGTGGTTTACATAACCGCCCCTCTTTTTTTATACGTATTTTTGCGGAGCAAATTATCTCATTTACCCATGAAAAACTTTTTATTCCTTTCCTTTTTTGCTGCGCTTCATCTCTTGTCTGCAGCACAAACAACTCACATATGCGGGATTGAATGCTCGCATGTAGATCATGACTTCGAGCGAGAGCTTGAGATGCGTAGAGCATCGCGAAATCAAGACGTATTCACGAAGTTCCTGCCATTCGCCATCCACAACATCAACGGAGCTATGGATGCTTCTCAGATAGAAACTATGTGGGAGACGATCGAGCAGGGCTTTGAGGGTACCGACATCATCCCATGCAAGCACAATGAATTCTTCTATCAAGAATGGGAGATCGATCCTGATACAGTGTCGTATAGCACTTGGCAGGGACCGAATCTTCTTTACGGGATGGCATCTATAGCTTCGAGCAATACTCTAGGTGAGGCTTGTAACGTATTCGTAATGAATAATCTAGGCTCTAACATTGGTGGCTTTAGCTGGCCAAACCAGAACGCCATGGTTTCTTATGACGGGGTGTACATCCTAGGGGAACTTGCTACGTCTAATACTCTTATTCATGAAATAGGCCATTACTGCGGTCTGTTTCATACCTTTGAGGGAGGAGGCTGTTCCGAAGACGACTGCACCCAAGAAGGGGATAGGGTATGTGATACACCACCTACGTATACAAACACATCATGCGCTATGGAACCCTTCTGCCCTGATGCAGATGTAACTAACTACATGGATTACTCTGGCTTCTGCAGAGACCACTTTACTGCTGGCCA
>Ga0208898_1001737_pt1 | contig 14079 bp, 19 predicted proteins | sample VirMetDEL_Mar_4_FD_184513 | JGI IMG/M metagenome (GOLD analysis project Ga0208898, IMG submission 184513) | Aqueous microbial communities from the Delaware River and Bay under freshwater to marine salinity gradient to study organic matter... | ecosystem: Environmental > Aquatic > Marine >...
TTTTAGTGGTTGTTAGTGGAATCGAACCACCGCACAGAGTAGAGCTCACACAGTCAAAATGCAAAGTGCAACCATTACAACCTTTAAGTTAGTATTTATTATACTACCTCTTTATCTCTTAGTATTACTGGAACACTAGTTGAAGAAGTGTAAGATTTGTACTTGATGAAACAATTCATAGTTTCTAGTTTATCTTTCATAATTTCCCATACTTTATCATGATTGTAAGTATAAGTTTTACCATTTTTAAATTCTACATTTATAGTAGTATTTTTACCAATTAGAGATTTTCTGATTACAAATCTTTTTGAAGTTAAGTTTGACATAGTTTTAAAGTTTTAAAGTTATTAATTATTAGTTTGATTTCATATATATTATCCAAATAGAATATTATTTTGTTTGTAAAAGGTGTATAAATATTTATTAGTAAAAAGAGTTAGAGAGGTTTTATGCACTATATCTTATAGTATAACACACTATTATAAGTTTTACTTATAGTTAAATATGGTGTAGAGTGGAGTCTAGTCTTCCGATCTTATTTCAGAATCAGGCTGCAATGGAACACACTAAATGTAGTGTTACAAAAAGTGTGACATTAGCTTGTTAGATTAAGATAGTAACAGGCTATTGTCACAGTTTTATGCATTATTCAGTTATAAGTAACTCACGTGTTACAACTGGCATCGATGCGCTACTTGTATATGATTTATACTTAGCCCAGCAGTTCATAGTTTCTAGCTTAGACTTCATAGCATTGTATGCATCGTCATGATTATACTTTGCAACTTTACCATTTTTGAATGTTACTTCAATGATTTGATTCTTACCGATTAATGATTTTCTTACAACGAATCTTTTTGATTTTAATACTGACATAGTTTTAATTTATTTAAGTTATTATTATTATTTATTAGTTACATTATTATTATCCAGTTAGCAATTTATTTTGTTTGTAGTTTTGTATATATTATAAATACAATACCACATCTTGCCATGGTGCACAGTAGCTGATCAACTCTTGATCGATGATCACATCACCGGATCGATCATGGTTTAACCTTGGGCTAGCCGCAGAATATGTGTCTAATCCGTTCACATCAAAGATGTATTGTAATTGGTTTTGTGATATTGTATTTACTTTAGCCATAATTATTGTTTTTAGATTCATATATATTATCCATAATGTAATGTGGTTTGTTTGTAAGAATATGTAAATTAGCTGTTGAAATCGGGATGTAATATGTCAATGCCTATATGAAAACAATATGATCACGCGTATATATACAAACGTAAACGTGAAAACAAGGGGGACCCGGTGAAATGAAAATGATTTTGGAATTTTGTAACGTAAGTGAAAAATAGTGGGTAACCCCATACTCCAATATATCTAACGAAAACTATGACATTAGCCTCATATAGTATATAGTAAGGGGCTATTGTCACACTATTGTAAAAAACGGTGGTTTTATGTAAGTATATACACTATAATAAAAGCAATTATGGCAAAACCAAAAAAGAAGGGAGGACCTAAGCAGCAGTTATCGCCTACAGGGCGTGCTAGAAAGGCTGCTAGAGACGTGTGCTACGCTAAAGGATGGGTTTGGAACGGTGACACTGGTACTTGCTCTAAATCTGGTAAAGGAACATCGACAAGTTCTTTGCAAAGGAAAGAGAAAAAAGCAGAGAATCAAAGAATAGGGCAAAATAGTAGTACAGATTTGCACCATGTTGGTGGTAGATTAGGTAAAACCAAGAGAGTACCAGTTGGTAGTAACAGAGGAGACAGTGGAGATGGTACTAAAAACGATAGAAAAAAGAAATAAAAGACAAGTATGGCAATAATATATACATATCCTGAGATAAATCAAGTAGAAGGTGAAGACTTATTGCTTATAAGTGACACTAGTCTGCATAAGAGGCCTACAAGGAGTGTGACAGTAAATGATTTGGCCGCTTACATAGGTACTGTAGTTGGTGTTGTACAGAATTTACAGTCTGTACTTACAGTTGGTAATACGTATGTTAGCTCTGATGGATATGGTACATTTACCTTAAACGATATTACAAACAATAACGGTGATATAAAGTATGTAAACACAGATGAAGGATGGGGATATGCTCTTAATGCTGAAGAAGGTTTGTATTTTACAGACGGAGCGGGTAGCAGCACTGGATTTACATCTATAAATAGAAATAGAATATCTATTGGTAATGATAACTACATCGGTGAGATTTCTTCGTCTAGTATAACCGCTAACAGGACTTACGCATTACCTAACGCTTCAGGAACATTAGCATTGACAAGTGATATACCTTCTCCAGGCCCCGGTGGATCTGGTACAACTAACTATACAGCTAGATGGACGAATGCAAGTACTTTAGGTATTGGTACTTTATATGATAATGGTAACAACGTAGGTATCGGAACAACTAATCCTGTTAATAAGTTACACGTACACAACGGTATAACTAGATTAGATTCAGGTAGCGCTTCTTCTAACGCTCTAGGTGTATACTCAAATTTCAGCACCACAGCTATAAACCTTTTCACTGGTTCAACAGGCTCTGGTTTTATAAGTGTAAATAATAACGGAATGAATCTAGGGGCACCTTGGAATGGAGGTGCTAAGGTTTCTATCCTTAACAATGGCAACGTAGGTATCGGGACAACGAGTCCTGGATCCACACTTCCTACAGACTCTGAAACTGCTAGTAAAGTTTTGCAATTAACAGGAGCGGGTGGAAGTACGGGTGACACTGCTGTTTTGCTTAGGAGTTTAGATAATTCTTCTGGACTAGATTTATGGCATAATGTTTCATCAGGTGATTCTTACATTGACAACAGGTATAACTCTAATCAAGGAGATACCATATTTAGAGTTAAAACCGCAGGAACCCCGTTAGAAGCACTTAGAATTACAGGTAACGGCAACGTAGGAATCGGAACTACTAGTCCTAGTCAAAAGCTTCACGTAGTAGGCGTAGGCTCTTTTGGTACTTCAACTAGTCAAACTCTTGTTGACTATGATGGATTAAATGCTGTAGGAAATACTGACTATATTAGATTTAAAATTGATAATTCTGAAAAATTACGGATAAAGTCAAATGGTAACGTCGGCATCGGAACAACTAGTCCTACCAAGTTGTTAGAAGTAAAATCCTCCTCCGCTTATGACTCTACAGTAAGGTTATCAACTATAGCTCATAATTGGGACATACAAGGAGGAGAATCAGGGTATTCTTCTACTGCCTTCGCAATAGACTATGACGGTGTTACATTTTTTAGAGCTATTGGCACAACTGATAGTAGATTTGGTAGCGGTTTATCGGTGGGAAGTATTAGCACTGCTCCTCCTACAGGAGGCTTATATGTAGCCGGCAACGTGGGTATTGGAACTACTGCCCCTAGCTCAAGACTTGAAATAGCTGGTTATAACGTTGCTTCTAGTATTAGCGATGTGGGAGCAAATAGCTTGCTTACGCTTGACACAACTGTAAATACAGGGATAAATCTAAAAGCCGGTATAACTAATAATTACAACGCTTACGTACAAGGTTATAATTCTCAAAGCACAAGTTCTAGGTCTTTAGTTTTAAATCCATTCGGTGGCAACGTCGGGATTGGGACTACTAGTCCTAGCCATAAGTTAGATGTTGCTGGAGATATAAAGTTAACTAATAGCAATAGTATTTACTGGAGAAACGCAGCTAATAACGCGGATATACCGTTACTAAATCTAAGCTCTACTAACATATTTAACGTTGGTACGACGTCTAGTTCGGTGCCTGTTCAAATAGCTTTACATACGGCTGGTTCAGAAAGAATGCGTATTGATTCAAGTGGTAACGTAGGTATTGGGACAACTAGTCCAAGCAGCAAGTTAGAAATAGCAGGTACTGGAAATCAAAAATTACTTGTTAATAGAACTGACGGAGATAACTTCTTTATAGATGCTCAAAATGGTCAAATAAGATTAAGAGGATCAAGTAATATATACATGGGTGTTGGCTCAGATGTACTTACTGTTACTAATACTAACGTCGGGATCGGTACGACTAGCCCAAGCTCAAAGTTTCAGGTAAGTGTTAATGATGGAGATGGTATAACTTTAAAGCATGGCGCATCGAACGCTTTTTATATACTTAGAGACGGTAGTGATGATACGATAATAAAGCAAACTAGAAACTATACTAGTAAAATATCAATAAGTACATTAGCGGATTCTGGCACTCACGAGTCATCAGGTTTGAACATAGTTGGTCAAGGCATTGGTCTTAAAAGTAACGTAGGTATCGGAACGGCTAGCCCTAGTGAAAAACTTGAAGTAGCAGGAAATATAAAAGTAGACAAAGGAACAACAAATAGAACAGCTTATTTAAGTGATGATGGTTTATACATAAGTAGATCTACTATCGCTAATAGTTACCCAAATAGTATAATTGCAGATCCTGGTAATTCTAATAATTTAGATATTAACGCAAGATCAAGAATTAGCTTAAAACTAAATACTAACACTGTATTAATAGCTAATGATGCTGGTAACGTAGGTATTGGAACTACTGGTCCTGGTTATCCATTAGAGGTTAATGGAATTATAAAAACTTCAACTAGCTTTTTAGGAACAACAGCTATAATACAAAAAGTAACCGCGCTAAATACAAATGGCATTCAGTTTGCAAACAACGGGGGTTCTGAAAAAATGCGTATTACAGACGCAGGCAACGTAGGTATTGGTACTAATAATCCTACTACTCCACTGCATGTAAAAGCAGATGCTCCCTCTATAAGACTCGAAGACAACACTAGTGGTGATAATCATTATTTAACAGGTAACAATGGTGAGTTTAGAGTTCAATCAACTGGGTATATAACTATTAGGCCAGGTAACACTGTGTCCACTAGATTTGATGCAAATGGTAACGTAGGTATTGGTACCACTAGTCCTTTATCAAAGTTAAACGTTAACGGTGATATAAAGATAGAGGGTGAAAACGAACTTTACTTTGGAAGCTCTGGCTCTGTTCCTTTATGGGAGATAAAAGCGTCAGGTAGTGATTTAGTTATAAACGACACAGGTAGTAACGTGGGATCTGTGCTGTTTAACAATGATGAAGGTGTTGTTCTACCTAGATTAACAACAACAGAAATAAACGCTATATCTTTACCTAACACAGGTTTAACAGTATATAACACAACATTAAATACTTTATGCTTCTACAATGGAAGTAGCTGGCAGAAGGTTAGTCACACAAACATGTAATAAATAAATAAATAAATAAATTATGGTAACTTACGATTGGAATTGTAAAACAGTGGATTGCTATCCAGAACAAAATAACGAAGCAGATGTAGTGTATAACGTGCACTGGATTGTAACAGGTGCATCGGATCAATTAGATCCAGAAGGTAATCCTTACTCAGCCACTAATATTGGTACTCAAGTATTAGATACAAGTAGTATAACAAACTTTATACCATTTGACCAGTTAACTAACGATGAGGTAGTTGCTTGGACAAAAGGAGCTATGGGTGATACTCAGGTTGCAGAAATTGAATCAAGTATTGAAAAACAAATTCAAGATTTAATAACCCCAACTAGTGTAACGTTAGTGATAGGTGAGCCTGTACCACCTGTTGAGTAATCAATAGGTAAAAAAAACACATAACAGGTAATGATATAGTTATTAGTTATGTAAATAAAATATAATCAAATTTAATTAAATAAACTATGGATGCAATAGTTAAGAATCTAAACTTCGGAGAGAAGGCTAGAAAAAACGTCTATCAAGGTATAGACAAGCTAACTAAAGCCGTTAGCTCTACATTAGGAGCTAGTGGTAAATGTGTAATACTAGAGGATCACACAGGTAAGCCAATTATAACAAAAGATGGTGTTACTGTGGCTGAGTCAGTTATACTAAGAGATCCAGTTGAAAACATGGGTGCTACGCTTTTGAAAGAAGCAGCACGTAAAACTGTGAAAGAAGCTGGAGACGGAACTACTACGGCAACTGTACTAGCTCACGCTATATTGACAGAGGCTTATAAAGTACTAGATAAAACAAATACAAGAGAATTAAAAGAAGGTATTGATAAATCTGTAGAGTCTGTTGTAGAGTACTTAAAAGAAAACTCTGTGCAAGTTACAGATGACATGCTGAATCAAGTGGCTACAATATCTACTAACAATGACCCTGAACTTGGTAAAATAATAGGGGATGCTTTTAGACTTGTTGATTTGACTGGTGTTGTAGTTATGGAACCTACTGAAGACAATGAAACTTCTGTAGAATTAGTTGAAGGTGTTGAGTATGATAAAGGTTTAGTAAATTCACATTTTGTTACCAGTAAAACAAAAAGAGCTGCAGAGCTTGAAAATGCGTTAGTATTGATAGTAGAGTCACCAGTTGAGTCTATTAGAAAAATACAAAGTGTTTTAGAATATGTTATAAAGAATAACAAACCCCTATTAATAATAGCTGATTGTGAGCAGAGTGTTATTTCTGCTTTAGCTATGAATAAAGTTAAAGGTAATATAAAGGTAAACGTTATCAATGCACCTACATACGGTGTTAGCAAAAAAGATACTTTAAATGACCTAGCTCTTCTTACAGGCGCTACGGTGATAAATGAGGATCTTGGAGATGATATGGACCTTATACAACCAGAATATCTAGGAAGTTGCTTAAAAAGTATTACAACAGATCTAGAGACTATAATACAAGTAGAGGATAATAATCCTAATGTAGAGAGGTTAATAGAAGATCTAAGAAATCAAATAGAGAATACAAAGAATCCTAACGAAGTAGTGAGGCTTGAGAGACGACTAGGTCGCATATCTGCAAAAGTTGCTATTGTAAAAGTTGGTGCTAACTCTGAAATAGAATTAAAAGAAAAACAAGATAGGGTTGAAGACGCTATCTGTGCTACTAAAGCCGCTATCAAAGAAGGTATTGTTTCAGGTGGTGGTATCGCGCTTCTAAATGCTTCAACGCATATCAAAGGTAAGGGCGTGGGTGAAAAAGTTTTATTGAAAGCTATAAAAGCACCTTACTTTAGGATATTGGAGAACGCAGGTATTCAAGAGGTCAGTCCTCAAGATAAAGGTGTCGGATTAGACGTGGTTACGGGAAATATGGTAAATATGATAGATTCAGGTATTATCGATCCTTTATTAGTGACTAAAAGCGCTTTAAGAAACGCGGCTTCTGTAGCATCAACAATAATATCTACTGATTGTGTAATTAATAATTTGAGGATTGATGATAGCAATAGGTAGAAATTTAATAATAAATAAACACAAGGTGGGTAGTACTAAAACCAAGGGTGGTTTACTACTTGCTGAATCTCAAAGAGAGGATATACGTTATATACAAGCTGATGTAGTAAGTGTTGGTAATGAGGTTGAAGGTATTAAAGCTGGAGATCAAATATACTACGATAAACACGCTGGTCACGGTATAGAGCATAAGGGTGAAAAATATCACATTATAAGATTTCAAGATGTAGTTGTTGTTTTATGAAAAGGCTAGAAGCAAGGGACATAAAAGATATGAACTTGTTGAAACACTATCGAATAATAAGACGGTGGGCTTGCAGAAACAACAACATTAATGACGCTGATTTAGAGCTATTAATATATCTTGATTGTATGGACCTGTTTTCAAAGCACGACTTTAAAATGGGTGTATACTCTTATAGTTGGGACAACAGACGTTGGAATAGACTTCTAAAAGAAGGCTGGATAACTGTTTGGCGTCACAGAAATAGAAAAGATATAAAATATAGTATATATAAAGTATCTTTTAAATGTAAACAACTTATAAACCGAATATATAAAGTTATGCTTGGTCAAGAAGACATACCTATGAGTAAGTCTAATAGTATAGTGACAGGTGAGACTTACACGGATAAGGTTTTGAGAACATCAATAAGAAATATTAATAAAGATAAAAATAGATAATATGGACACGCCATTAGACAAAAAACTCATTGGAAACCAAGATAAGCTTCCTGAAGCTGCTTCAGAAAGCCCGGCTAAATTTTTAGGCGGATTAGCGGCAGCAGCAACTGGTAGTTTAAGTGGAGGCTCTGGTATAGGTGGAGGTGAAGGCTTTGACGTGAATGATTTCAATACTGAAGGAGGTTTTGCTGGTATTGCTAGAAAACTTGCTGCTTTAAATAAACAAAGAAAATTACCAAATAGCGTTATGAACGCGGCTCAAGGTGAGCCAACAGTTATTGGTTCAGAAGATCCTTTGAATGATTTTTCTAGACAAAAATTTGAAATAACTCCAGTTCAAATGAATAACCAAAACTATACTCCAGGTAATGAGCAAGGTAGCGCTAAGCCATTATTCAATGAAAAAACAAAGAAGTTAGCCGACGGTATGTTTGGTCAACAATTACCTGGGACTTTTGATAACGTATTAGCAATGAAAAACTTTAATAAAAAATATTAACATGAAAAACATTAAACAACTAAAAGTAGATCTAGCCGGCCAAGTAGGTGAAAACGCTATATGGGATGGGCCTCTAAGTAAAGAAGGTTTTCCAATGGGTAAAGGGTCTAGTTCAGGTTCTCAAGGAATGGAAGTTAGTAAAGCTGACTGTGGATGCGACTCTGTAAAAGGACCTATCACTTCAAGAGCTAGAGCATATTAATAAATGAAGTTTAAATATTTTACTTACGGAGAGTTTGATTCTCCAGACTTAGAGGGTAGTGGTAAAAATATGAGTGATGAACTTATAAGCATGTTAGATATTGCTCGTAAAAAATATGGTAAAGCTATTGATCCTAATTCTGGATTTAGAACAGTTGAACATAATAAGTTTGTTGGTGGTAAACCAGATTCTTCACACTTAAAAGGCTTAGCCGTAGATATAAAGTGCAGTAACTCAGTAGATAGATTCAAACTATACGATATACTGAGAGAAGTAGGATTTAAAAGAATAGGTGTTGGTAAAACATTTATTCATGTAGATATTGACAAAGATAAATCACCTGAAGTATTTTGGGTATACTAATATGAAATCACCTTTAAACATAAAAGAAAAATCTTACGAGAAGCAAAATAGAAAAATGCGCTCAGAATATAAATCTGAAACTGGTAAGACTCTAGGTAAGAGATTAACAAAGGGTACAAGCTCTAGAAGAGTATCATTTGCTTGTAGATTTGCTGGAATGGCTGGAGCCATGAAAGACTCAAAGGGTGAACCAACTAAAAAAGCAATGGCACTTAAGAAGTGGGGATTTGGTAGTGTTGAAGCTGCCAGAAACTTTTGTCAAAAAAATAAATCTAAAAAATAAAAACAATGAAAAAAGGTGTAAAATTCGACTACAAACAAGCGTACAATAAAAACCTAAAACCTAGCGCTAGATTACATTACTTAGAAAATGCTAGACACGATCAAGATAGTCCAGCTAAGAAATATGATTCTCCAGCTAAAAAAAGCTGTTCTCCAATGAACAAATACGGATCTCCAATGAAAATGGGTTCTCACGCTATTCATAAACATATGGGTGGAAGTCCTTTTTTAGCGTCTAAAAATCCTGATCTAGAATACATGCCGGTGGTTGAAGATTCGACAGGAAAACGTAAAGGTACTACAGGAGATCCAGTTATGGACGCTTTTCATGCAAAGCAAAAGCGAAAAAAAGAATTTGAAAAAACAGGTGGAGCTAAAAAAGCTAAGGTAGTTGAGGCAAAGGGAGCTTCGATAGAAGATTCTAAAAGCGCTTCTAAGGAGATAATTAAAGCAAAACCAACTGTCAAGAAAACAAAGCGTGAAGTAAAAAGAGAAGATCGCAAAAACGAACGTAAAGCTAAAAGAAACGTTAGGTTGGATAAAAAAATAGCTAGACAAACTAGGAAAGGTAAGGAAGCTGGAGACGGTGCTGAAAAAGGTATTGACTCAAAAGCACTAGCAAAAAGAAGAAGAGTAGATAAACTAAAAGCTAGAAAAGCTAAAAATAACAAATAACAGTAGAGATCTGTAATAAAACTCAGCCAAAACACAAACACTAACATTAACAAAAACACAAACACAATGGCAAAATTTATCGAAATTACTTCTTCTGGCGCAGGATTAGCTGGAGGAAAAATCCTTTTAGGGGTAAACAACATCAATGGAGTAATTGCTGCAACTGCAACAACTACTGTTATTAAATTCAACGGTGGCGGATTAGATGAAGCTACTATCACTCACACTTCTGTAGGAACTGTTCCTTCAGTACGTGACGCTGTAAATGCTGCATTAACTGCTAACCCAGGTGGTGTAAAAGCTAAGGTAAACTTACCTGCTGGAATCACTGTATCTGCTGTAGCAATAGCATAATTACTAAACAATATATAGCAGGGAGTTTAAAAGCTCCTTGCTATTATATTATAAACTAAAAAATTTATGGCATTTAAACTGGACAATCCACCTTATTCAAGTGATAATACACCTATATATAGAGTAGACATGGAAGATGGAGTTCTGGGTAAAGCCAACAATAACTGTACTATAATACTGAATATAAATTTAAGTGCTGATAAAGAGCAAGAGGTTATAAACCACGAAATGGTGCACATTGACCAGATGAAGCGTGGTGACTTAGATTATGACAATAAAAATGTTTATTGGAAAGGTAAAAAATACTCAAGAGCTCAAATGAAAGAAGGAGCTAAAAACCTGCCTTGGGAAAAAGAAGCATACAACAAAACAAAATAATTATGGCGTTTAAAATACAAAGATTTATACCAGCATCACCGATAACATTACCAGATCCGAAAGATCCAAAACCAAGTGATGTAAAATACGGAGATATTAAAAAGAGCTCTAGCACGGACCAGAGCGGAAGAACTACAGTTACTGTAACTCAACCTTTCTCAACACCAGGTGGTGAGGAAACTGGTAAAAGCTATAAGCAATTTGCAAAAGAAGGTGGAGATGTGGAGGCAGCTAAAAAATACAACGCTGAAAAGTCTGGTTCTAGAACAAAAACTTATTCATACGGTGGAAACAAGTCAGCAAGTATAAAGCCAGTTTCATCAAAAACGCCAAAACCTAAAATTGACTTAAGCAAAAAACCATCTTCACCTAAAAATAATAAAGGTTACTTCTACGAAAATAAAGTGGTACAGGAGTTTGGCGGTCATCAAACGACTGGTCGAGCTAGTGATTTAGCTAGCATTCAAAAAGGTAGTAGAAGTTCATTTAGACCAGTTACAGATAGAGAAGATCAACTAATGAAGTCGAAGTTTTATAGTGAAAAAAAGAATCCATACAGTATTGGAGAAAAAAAGTTCGAGCAGCATTTACAAAACATCGAAACCTTTGAAAAAAGAAGAAACGACAAAAAGTTTGCTAGACAAGAATTAATTAAGTCAAGAAAAAAAACTAGAAAATAGTGAAAAAGATATTAGAATTTTTCAGTACTAAAGTCTTCAAACAAGTTGGTGATGTAGTAGATGACTTATTCACTAGCGAAGAAGAAAGACTTGCTGCTAGAAATAAAATATTTAAAGTATTACAAGATGCTCAACTAGAGCTTCAAAAAATGCAAACTGAAATAATCGTAGCTGAAGCTAGTGGTAATTGGTTACAGAGAAGCTGGAGACCAATACTTATGCTTTCATTTGGTTTCATAATAATATACACAAAATTCATATCACAGTTATCAGCACAATTAATAACACCTACATTAGAACCTCAATTCTGGGGTTTACTAGAAATAGGTATTGGTGGTTACGTAATAGGTAGAAGTGGTGAAAAAATCGTGGACAAACTAGGGCCACTATTCAATAAAAATAAATAAAAAATAAATAATGGGACAATTTGCTAATCAACCAGACTTTGGTACGTTTGCTGTAGCCGCAACCAAGAATGATACAATAGGTGTGTCAACTAACTTAAAAAGCTCATGCTTGTATGTAGGTACAGGTGGAGATGTTAAAGTAATACTAGCTGGCGTAACAGGTGCTTCTGGATCAGGACTTCCAACAGCTACAGAGGCTGTTGTTTTTAAGAACATTCCAGATGGATCGTTTCTACCAGTTATTGTAGATTATCTTTTATCTACAGGTACAACTGCATCTGATATAGTAGCTGTAAAATAATATGGGCGGCCAATCTATAGGGATAGGTATATGGTGGCCTACCCAATCTTCACTCATACCAGGTTTAATAAAGACCTTGTGTGCAAGATCTACATATTGTGAAAACAAGACCTGCACCAAAGCAACACTTCAAAAACTAGAAAACTGTAAATCATAATGAGTAATTTACTGAAAGACGCTTCAATACTTTTAACCCCTACCGGCTATGACAATGGGCGTATGAATGCTATTAAGCCCTACAAAGATTTGTATGGGCCAGAGCTTGTTACAAATGGAGATTTTGCAACTAATTCAGATTGGACAGTTGGAAGTAGCTGGACTATTAGTGGTGGAAGCGCTAATTGTGATGGAGGAACAAGTAATTTAGACCAAGCAAGTATTGTTACTAATACAAAATATAAAGTTACAGTTACCGTAAGTAATATCACTACTGGAACATTAGCAGTTAGATTAGGGGGAAGTAATGTTGATGTTTTAAGTTTAACTGAAAACGGAACTTATACTGGGTATGGTTTATCTAATAGTGATGTTTTTAGATTACGTTCCCAAAGTGGTTTTGATGGTTCAGTAGACAACGTATCAGTAGTAGAAGATTTAAGTGGAGATTTCAACTTTGAAAGAGGTAGTGCTGCAACAAGAGTTAATGCACAAGGTTTAGTAGAAAACGTACAGATAATAAGTTCAGAGTTAGTTTCAAATGGAGACTTTTCACAGATAGGTACAGAAGAAGTTTTAAACGGAAACTTTTCACAAGAAGGAAGTGAGTTAGTTACTAATGGAGATTTTGCAACTGATAGTGATTGGAGTTTACAATCGAGTGCGAGTATAAGCCAAAATAAACTAATAGTAAGTAATGCTGCACAAAATACAACAATAGCTACACAATCAAGTGTTGCACCAACGCAAAAACCTTGTAAGTTGCAATTTGATATAGTTGTCAATACAGGTTCTTTTAGAATTTTATTGGGTAGTAGTGGTACATCAACAACTGTAACCGAAAGTGGAACATATACTTTATATGAAACAAGTGGTAACTTTGGTACTTTAACTTTACAAGCAAGGGATGGGGGATTTGATGGCTCAATAGACAACATTTCAGTAAAAGAAGTCGGACAAGATTGGAGTTTAGGAGATGGTTGGACTATTAGTAATTTAGGTGCTACTTGTAGTGATTTAAACAACAATCTTACCCAAGATGTTGGGGTTACTGCTGGAAAATCATACAAAGTAACGTTAGATATAACAGATTATACAAGTGGAACTTTAGCTATTGACATAGGGGGTTCTGCAAATCAAACTGCAACATCTTTAGGTAGCAAAACATTTTATTTTACAACAACATCAACTGGTCTTTTAAGGTTTTATGGTGGTGCTTTTAGAGGTACAATATCAAACATCTCAGTTAAAGAAGTTGGGCAAGATTGGAGTTTAGGAACTGGTTGGAGTATTGGAGAGGATAAGGCAGTTGCAACATCTGGAGCTTCTACAAAATTAACACAATCAATAAGTGGCTTAAGTGGTAAAACTTGCAAAGTATCTTTTACTTTATCTGATTATGGAGGTAATGGTTCTGTTAGAGTTGATTTTGGAAGTGTATCTACAGACCCTATAAATACAAATGGAGAGCATATAGTATATGGTACTTACGACAACAATGCTTTTGAGTTATTTAAAAATAGTGGTTTTGATGGCTCTATAACAAACATCTCAATTAAAGAAATAACAGACGATACAGACATACCAAGAATAAACTATAGTGGGTTTAGTTATCAAGATTCTTTAGGAAGTGAGCTTGTTACTAATGGCTCGTTTGATACAAACACAACTGGATGGGTTGCTTATAGTAATACTTTAGTTTCTTGGGAAAGCGGAGGCTATGCTTTGCTAAATAGTAATAATAATTATTGGTGTAAAATTCAACAAAGCAATGTTTTTGAAATAGGTAAAACATATAAAGTTATATTAACTGCAAAA
>Ga0208898_1001739_pt1 | contig 14062 bp, 8 predicted proteins | sample VirMetDEL_Mar_4_FD_184513 | JGI IMG/M metagenome (GOLD analysis project Ga0208898, IMG submission 184513) | Aqueous microbial communities from the Delaware River and Bay under freshwater to marine salinity gradient to study organic matter... | ecosystem: Environmental > Aquatic > Marine > Coastal...
GCCTGTGAAACCTGCGGCTGGTATTTTTGTTATTGCCATTATTTTCTAAATGCCTCTACTTCCGCATCAGTTAAACCTAATGCTTTTAATTTATTAATTGCTGATTGCTTAGCTTGTTCTCTAGCAACTTCAGCATCTTTGATTTGTTGTATCTTTGCTTCTACTTCAGCTTCAGTTGGCATAGTCGCACCATCTTTAATAATTTTAATGTATTGATATTGCATACGATCTTTACCAGAAATTTTATTACCATTATCATCATGCGTTTTCCAACCATACCAATTTGGAGTATCTAAATTAAAACTATGTAACGCATCTTGAAAATAATCTTTATCCATTTTATGTATCTCCTAGTCTAATAAAATTAACATGAGTTTGATTTTGAGATGTATCGCCTCTTAAAGTCCAATTTCCAGCACTAAAAAATTTTATTTTGTGAGTGCTTGTATTTGTTACATCAAATAACAAAGTTGTAGTTGTTGATTCATGGTAATTTGTTGTAGCTGAACTACCATTTGCTATTGCGGCTCTAGCATAATTAGTACCATCTGTTGTTGAATAAATAGTAAAATCTGCTTGATCATGCGCACCACCAGTAAATTTTTGATCTCCCATAGCCATAATTAAATAATATCCAGTTGAAGGAAAAGTAAATACACCAGAGCTTTCTGACATTCCTGTTCCTAAATGATTTTGTCCATCAGTATCGGCTCTTTCCCAATTAGAAGTTATATATCCTACAGGACTAGTATCAGCACTTAATCTCCATAAATCTGCTTCTGTAATTCCGCCTAATGGTGGAGTATTAAAAGTATTATCTCCTCTTAAAAATGTTGTGCTGTCTTTTGTACCAGTAGCAGATAACTTTCCTAAAGCGATTGAGCCATCAGCTATTTGTGATGCACCTACTGAACCAGCAGGTGGATTAACTGTTTGCACAGCTTTACCTAAAAAGATTGCATACATATCATCACTAGCAGATGTAGCAGAAGTTAAAGTTAAACTTGTGCCACTAGCAGTATATGCAGTCGTAGGTTCTTGTCTTACAAAGTTAATGAATAATGCAATTTCGTTTTCATTGGCTACAGGTTGGCTAAGTGTGTAAGAAGTAGTCGCACTTGTAGTGAAGTCTTGTTTAACAAAACTTGTATAACTTAATGCTGGTTGATTACCAATAAAAGGCATTAATTCTCCTATGTACTAATTGCATCAACAGCTGAAACCCAAACATCTAAAGATGAAAGTGTATCTGATTGAACGTAAATTCTATCACCAGATTGTACTACAAATTTAGCACCACCATCTAATACTTGTAATGCAGAACCAGCAGGTATCGGTGCATCTTTAACTAGATAGATGTCGTTTGTTCCATCGTTAATATAAACTGAAGCTACTACACTAGATGCTGTAACATTTGCTATTGAAATACCTACAATAGTATCGTAGCTATCAAAAGCCGCACCACTTGGTATAGCTGTCGCAGATGTTCCTACATTGTTGCTTGTGTATCTTCTAAAGTTTTGTGCCATATTTTCTCCTTATACTATAATGCTATTGCCATTGCAATCGCAAATCCGTTAGTTGCAAATCCTGCTGTACTTTGTGCCACATCTTCCCAAGCAGAACCGTTGTAAACTCTCATAATATTAGAAGATGTGTTGTAATATAAATCTCCAGCATTTAATGGATCACCATCATTATCTGTAGATGGGTCTGATGATTTAGCGCCAAGATAAGTATCGTCAAAATTATCTGCCGCCGCTAAAGCCGCATCTCTAGCCGCTTCTGCCGCAGTTTGTGCTGTAGATGCATTGGATGCAGACGTACTAGCAGATGACGCAGAATTAGCCGCATTAGTAGCAGATGTGCTGGCCGCAGATGCTTGTGCTGTAGCTGTTGTAGCTGATGCCGCCGCATTTGTGGCACTTGTTGATGCCGCACTAGCTTGACTAGTTGCGGTTGTAGCTGAATTTGCCGCAGATGTTGCTGAATTAGATGCATTAGTTGCTTGTGTCGTTGCAGTTGTTGCAGAATTAGATGCTGATGTAGCGGAATTAGCCGCATTGGTTGCTGATGTTGAAGCGCTACTTGCACTTGATGCAGAACTACTTGCAGACGATGCCGCATTACTTGCACTTGTACCAGCATTAGTTTCTGATGTTGCCGCATTACTTGCAGAAGATGCCGCCGCACTCGCTGATGCCGCCGCCGCACTTGCACTAGCCGCCGCCGCACTTGCGCTTGATGTAGCTGTTGCCGCATCTACAATTAAATCCCATTTAGCACTATCTGCATTTGAAGATATAGGTTGTGATCCAGATGATGTGTGTGCTGTATTACATAAATATATATTATTATTTGAGGTATCTTTTACAAGATCTCTTTCATTGTATGATGTACTAGCAGACCAATTTCCTTGATATGTTCCTAATTCTTGTGTAACTGAAATTTCACCAGAACTATCAAAAGCTAAAATTTTATTTGCACGTGTAGAAGCATCTACTGTAAAATCTGACGAAGTAAATGTATTTGTTCGTGAAAATTTAATAGATCTATTTACTTGTTCTTGTAATTCTTGCGCTAAAGCTACTGCCTTATCAAATCCACCTTCAACTGTTTCTGCTGTAAAAGGATCATTTTCTACCAAATCTATTGTTTGAGTTTGTACAGTTGATCTTCTTATTACTATTGTTTCTGTACTAGATGGTGCAGTAACCATAGTAACATTCCCACCACTAGCAGATCCTACTCCACTTACAGAATAATCAGTTGTTAAAGTTTTAACTGTTTCTGTTCCGTTAGATGCTCTTATGATAACTTGTATATCTGCCTCGGCATTAATTTTAAACGTATATGGAAATACGGTAGTTGAACCGTCACCAGAATAACTGTTTTTTATAATTGTTGTAGATATTGTCATTTTTATTCTCTCATTTTAACATTTTTATATTATTTTTTAAAGGATAAAGGATAGTTACTATCAGTTTTTTCAATGTAATCTATTAATTTATACATCATAATTATTCGTTTTTTCTCACTTCTTTCTCCAGCTAATTCTTGTATAATAGCATCAGAACCTCCTAGTCTAGCTAAAGTTTGTATCATCAATGGATTGCTTAAAATATCTTGATTTCTTATAGCCATTGCTTTTTTATGTTTTTCTTCTAAAGGTTTTTTTTCAGCTAAATATTTAATAGCTTCTTTATAATCTAATGTTACATTAGCTTCTGCTTTATCATATGCTTCAATACCATCATCTCCTTTTTTCATATATTCAACTGCTGGATGTTGTCCTATTTTAACAAATCTATTTATTATTCTTCCAGCTATTGGAATATCTAATACTTTTTCTAATGTTGTAGTAATTTCATTTATGTCATTAGATTTGAATTTATAAAAACCTTGTCCAGTATATGTATTAGCAAACCATTTAAGAATAGCTATGTGTTTTCTATATCCTCCAGCTTTTTCAGTAATAGGATCTACTGCTTTTTGACCTCTCCATTCATCATATGGAGTACCACCACTTAAATAAGTTAGAACATCACTAACTAAAGGTATAGCTGGATTTAAAGATGGAGTACCTGTAGAACCTAAATAACCAAACATATCAGCTGGTGTTTCTAACATTCCAGCGCCTTTATCTGTATCTATTACACTCATAAATTTATATAACATTCCATTAATTAATCTGGATGTTTCGTCTTGTGGTATTCTAAAATAAACAACTCTACCGTCTGGTGTAGTACCTAATACAATTGGAATATAATTTATTCTATCCCATTCTGATATACCATAATGATACATATAACCTAATGAAGAACCTAATAATCCCCATTCCATTGTTTTTTGTAGTACTTTAGGTAATACGTTGTATGCAATAAATTTTCCTCCAACAGATTTTGGATCTTCTTTAAATCTTGTTATATCTGCTCTCCATCCTTCTTTAAAAGCATTAGAATACAAAAGAAGATTATTTGTTAAAGGATTTAATCTACCTTGTCTTAAAAAATTAGGAGAACCTACTTCAGATTGAATTCGTAACATTAATTCTTTATCATCCATCTTAATTTTGCCACGTTTAATCTGATCTTTTAAAAATAAAATACCACCTATTTTTGGTACACGTTCAAACATTCTTGCAAAATTACCAAGTTTATCAAATAAATCTTTAAATGTTCTATTAAATAAATTATCAAGATTTCCTTCTTTTTTAACTTCTTTTGCTAATAGTTTTTCTAACATGTATGTATCTGCATCTAATCCTTTTTTTATTGCTTCAGAACCAGCTTGACCTCTATATCCTTCTACCATGGAAATTAAAAAACCTTCTTCTTCCATCCATCTTGTTAATTGAGTACCATCTTTAAAAATAGATTTATAAGATGGTATTACTGCTTTAAAATAATATTTAAGTAATGCATTTTTACCAAGTCCAGCTAAATCTAAATATCTAGCATTAGGTAATAATTTTACAGATCTATTTATATCCCTTGTTAAGTTAATTGGCCAAAACGCTGGATTGTATTCTGTAAAAAATTTTCTAAATACATCACCTGTTCTAGTCATTATTTGAAATGCTTGTACTTGATTGTAAGGATTTGATTTAAAGGATTCTGCTACATATTTATTAACAAACCAATTTTCTAATTTACCATTTCTCATAAAAGAAACTAATTCCATACCTTGAGGAGGACTTTCTAATCTACCTTCTCCTATGTATTTTGGTTTTAATATAATTTTATCTTTTGGTTTATCTGCTCCTCTATATGTTTCTAACCAAGATTTATTTTCTAACAACCAATCAATTGTATTTTTTATCATTTTGTGTCTTCTTGCTTCAATTAATAGCAACATATCTTTTTCCATTGTTGCGGCAAAAACATCTTGAATAGAATCAAAACTACCTTTAGAAGATTTTAAATATCTAGTTGCAATTGCATTAGATCCAAATTTTTCTAATCTTTTTAATAAATATTTTTTTACGTTAAATGTAATATATTTTATGTTATCTTCTAATATTTTAATTAAACCAGCATCATACATTCCGCTTTCTTTAATTTCAGGTATAATCATTCTTTGTCTTACTTCATAAAATTTATCTGTAATTCTTAATAATTCTGGATTTTGTTCTGCAAAATATTTAAAAATGTCATCAATATTTCTAATATTAAGTTTTTCAGCTAATTCTTTACTATATTTACGAATACCTAAAGAATTAACTAATCCTTCTCTTTGTGAACTTTCAGCAATATTACGTAAAAATAACATAGTACTAATATCATAAACATCATAACCAAGATTTTCTGCTTCTCTAATTACATGTTTATGCATTTCATCTGCGTATCTTTTTAATTTTGCATGTCTGTATCTGTAATTTTCTATTGACCATTGCAATTCTTTAGCAAAAGGACTGTGCCATCTTTCTTTTCCTGTGCCACCTAATCTTCTATAAACCCACCAATAATTATCAATTAATTCTTGTCCTAAGTGATCAACTACATCTGGTTTCCATTCTTTTTCTGCTTTGTTAAAAATTTCTTTATTTACATCTCTAAACATTTTATTAATGTTTTTAATAATTGGAGCGTATCTAGCATCACCGCCAGCATTTAATTCCATTTGTATATTTTCCCATTGTGCTTTAACTTCTGGTTTTGATTCTATATAATGTTTCCACATTTCATATGTTCTGGGCGCATTATGTTTAACCCAGTTTGGTCTTAATAACCAAGCCATCATAAAATCTGCCATTAATTCTCTTGGGCCATCTCTATATTGTGTGTATTTAGGATCTGCTGATCTATCAAAAGGTTTCCATTTCATGGATAAAGTTTTTAATTCTTGAGTAATCCATTCTTTATTAACTAATCCTCTTTCTTTTATTTCTCTTTCAAACATTTGTTTAAATATTGTATTTGCTTCTTCAGATAATTTAGGATCAATTTTTTTGCCATTAATTCTATCTGCAATAACTTGAAGATGATGTGACATCATACCTTTCATGGCATCTTTAACTACTTCTTTTTTTAAACTGTCTGACAATTTAGCAAAAGCATCATAAAAAGCTGGATCAATTTTTTCCCTAGCATTAGCATCTCTAAATATTTGCAATATTGTTTCTGGAGTTATTTTTAAATCTTCAACAATTTCTTTGTTTGTTGTTTTTTCATTTTCTTTTGCTATTTTTTCTGCTTGTTTTTTAAGATTAGCTATTTCTTTTGGATCTAATGGTTTAGCACCATCATTTTTACCAGCTATCCATTTGTTCATATAACCTTTTAAACTAGCTATAGAACCTAATATGTTACCTCTTTTTAAAGTAGCATCTGGTAAATAATCAATTAAATGACCTAATTCATGTGCAAACGTCATTAAAAATTGTTCTGGATCTTTTTGTAATGCTTCATTAATAACAATACGAGGTGATTTTTTTCCCTTAAATTGAAAATAACCATTAAGACCAGATCTCATTTTATTAATTTCTGGTGATTTATCTAAAAAGACTTTATACATTTCAACAAGATCAATTAAATCTAATCCTTTTGGAGAATTAAATAGACGTTTCCAACCAGCATTATTTTCTCCTACTGTCATTTCTGGTGCTGTGTATGGATCATTTGGTATTCCCCAATTATCTCCATCTCTAGAATTACTTACTCTATCAAAATGCATACCATCCATGTTTGATTTAGATTTATGATCTCTAAAATAATTTTGTGCTTGTGCTAATAATTCACCATCAATTCTTCTTGGCATTAATAATGCCACAACATTATTTGTTTCTGGATGTAAAAATACTAAAGGTTTTTCTGGACTATTAGCTACTAATTTTGCTTTTTTAATTTTGCCATCTTTGTCTGTAAATTTAATTAATTCATTGTATGCTTTTCTACTAAATGAAACATATTGATTACCAATACGACCAACCATAATATCTATTTTTGAAGCAGATTTTCCACCAGCTTTAACTGCAAAAACAACTGATACTTTTTTATGTTTAGAAGATAAACCTTGGAATACTCTATTGATTAAATCTTGTGCAGTTTTAAATTGACCTTCCATTCTAACATCTTTTGATGAAAGAATTACTTTTGATAATTTAGGATAAAATTTATTATTAACTAATAAAATACCATTAGATGATACTTTGCCATCTAAAGATGTTATTTTTGTTCTTGGCCCTAAATCATTTAATGCTTCTACTGGTGTAGATTTATATTTACCAGTTTCATCAATAATAAACGCACCATCTTTATCTTTTGTTAATTCTAAAATATCATTTTGATAAACACCTTCTTCACGTTTATCTTTAAAAGTTTTATCTTCTTTATTCTCAATTCTAATTTTGTTATTTTCAATTTTAATTTCAATTTCTTTAGGATCTATTTTTCTTACTTCTGATTCTAATACTGGTATAGTTTCACCATTTTGTTTTTCTATAATAAGAATATTATTATTGCCTACCGCTTCTTTTCCAACTATTTTTCCTTGTTCAGTACCAGCAACATTAATATTTACTATTTCATTAGTTTTATGTTTAGGTGGAGGTAATAATTTAATATTACTTTGTTTTTCCAAACCTTGAAATACTGTTTTAGAACCTTGTTCATAAATATTAGGTATTTGATTAGATAAGATTTGATCTCTATAAACACCATTTTCTTCAGACATTTTAACAACATCTCTAGGATGTACGGCGTATTTTGTATAAATATCTTTAATAGTTGATACTCCTTTTATAGAACCATGAATACCAAATATTAAAACAGCCGCATGCGCAAAATCTCTAGATGAAGGAACATGACCTTCAAGAAAAGAAGCTAATGTAGTCATTGTGACTACTTCTGTTCCAAGTCTTGCCATTGTGCTTCCAGTCATTTTTTGTACTTTTGCTCCTGCACCAAAAGTAGCACCACCTACTATTGCAGATTTTCCAGCTGTATAAACGGTTTTCATATCCATAAAATGATCAAACCATCCTTTAATATTATTAACTTCACCAGCATTTATTGCTCTCATATAACTATCTCTCATTACTTCTGGTAAAGCAAAACCTCCAGCACCACAAACAACTGGCGCACCAATACCTCCAGCACCTCCTGTTGCACCTGTTGCCGCAAAACAACCAGCGGCCATCCATGGTAAATCATTTACTAATGTAACTACACCTTGAACAACCTCTTTACCAAAAGATTGATTTTGATACATAAATATATTTCTGTACAATTCTTGTATTTCTTCTGGTTTTACATATCCTTGTTTAGCTAATTTTTCTGTATAATTTTGATGAAAATTATCTATTAATCCATTTACAGATACATCATAACCATTACTAAATACGTTGTATCTACCTCTACCACCAAGACCTTTTACAATAGTTTTTCCTATAGCTGTTTTTTCTAATGCTTTTGCAGTTGGACTATCACTTGCAAAAAATGCCATTTGAGGTGTTTGATATTTATATAATTTACCCCAAGCATCAAAATATTTATTTACACGAGCATCTAATTCTGGCAAATCTGCTAGTTTATAATTACCTTGTTCATCTTTTTCATATTTAGAATGCCAATGTTGACGATATAATTGTTTCATTGCATCAACATTTCCTTTAGCTATTTCTTTTAATAAATCATCTGTGCCAACTCTATTAAATTTTTTACTAGCTGGCATTTCTAATAAATATGCCATAGCTAATGCTCTTTGTTGATCTGGATTTAATGCTGTTACATCTTTATGATCATAAAATTTTTCTAACCATTCTGGTACTTGAAAACTTGGATCATATCTTTTTAATCTATTAACAAGACGATTAGCCGCTACTATAGAAGAATTTTTTGTTATTTGAAAAAAACCAGCCGCAGTACTATTAGGATTAATAATATTTCTATTATCACTTTCAACCGCAGATAAAAAACTAAAAAATTCATTAAGAGCAATAACTTGATAATCAGATAAACCATATGATTTTTTAGCTGTTTCCAACATTTTTAATGTATTTGAACCAGTTGTAATAACTGTGTCTAATATTTGTGGGTATTTTTTTTCTTGTTCTTTAATAAAATTTTCTTTAGATTTTTTATCTACTCTAATTGCTTCTGCGTTTACAAAATCTTTATCAAAAACATATCTTAATTCTTTTTCATTATATCCAACTTTTCCTGTTAATACATCTTTTGCAAGTTCTCCATCTAATAAATTTGGAGTAACATCATTCATTGCATTTTCTGCTACTGATAAATCCGTATCATTTAAAAATGCAGATTGATCATAAGTAACATTAGGATAATAATTTTCCATCCATTTTGATATATAACCAACACGACCTTGACCATCTTCTTTAAATAATTTGTATGCTTCTTCTATTTTTGAAGAAATATTTTTTTTATCTTCTTCTTTTAATAATTCAAAACTTGTTTTGGCTTTTTGATCTGTTTGTATTGATTTGTTTTGCTCTACATTATTTTTTGTTTGTTCTTCTGTTTTTGTTTGTAATAATGATTTTGTTCCTAATGGTTCGTGATTAGGATATATAGAATATGTATTTTTTTGTAATTCATCAGCATTTACAGAAATGCTTGTAGTAGGCATAACACCATATTCTTTATTAATTTCTTGATCTGAAAACCCAGCTTGTTTTAATATTGGTCTTTGAGTTTCTATATATTCTTTAATATATTCATCATCAAAACCAGCTTGTTTTAATTGAATAGCTGTTAATCTCATTACTCTACTTTCGGTACAATATTTATATCACTTATGTCAATTGTTTCTAATGTGTCACCAGTTATTACACTAGGTAATGTACTATCGGTTTTAATTAATGTTTTAACACGTTTTAAATAACCAAATATATCTTCATTTTCTTTTCTTGGAGGTATGTTTAAATTTGCTAAAGATGGATTTTTACCAACAAAATATTCAGAAGGAAGAATGTAATAATTATCAAATTGTCTTACTTGTTGTCCTAATTCTGTTCTATAAACATTTTGCAATCCTTTAATTTTTACACTTAATTCTTTAAATTTAGCATCGCTTACTGGTGCTTTGTATGTATCAATAATATCATTAATAAGATAATTTGGTGATCTTTGATTAGCTAACATGTTTTCATAACTAAATCCTTTTTTTTCTCCTTCAGCTACAATTTGATATAAATTATTAATAGCTTCAAATGCTTCTTGAGTTAAACCAGATTCAGTTTGTAATGCTTGTAATGCCGCAAATCTACTTTCACCTTTTAAATTTTTTAAATTATCTAATTTTTCTATAATATCAGATGAACCCAATTCTTTTAAAATTACTTTTTCTGCTCTTTCAATTAATTTAGATTTATAATCATTTTTAGATTTAGCCATTTCTATAGATTTACTATATAATTTACTAGCATCTTCTGATTTTAATAATCCTTTGCCTAATAAATCTAATATAACTTCTCTTTCTTTTTCGGTATCTATTGCACCATTTAAAACTAAAGATGTAACAATTGCTTTAGCTTGTAATGCTTGAGGAGTATTCCAACTAGAAGTTCCTTTTGTTAAATTTTCAATAGTTGTATTATAAGCATTTTTAAGTTTAAGTTTTTTTTCATTATCAAGATTTGAATTCTTTAAATCTTGTAAAAAAGTTTTAGATTTTTGTATGGAATCTTTATCATTAGCTTCTAAACCAATAATAGTATTAGTAAAATTTTTAATTGTATCTCTATCTTTAATTTCTTTTTGACTTTTGTGTGTAGCAACTTGATTATCAAATAATGTTTTGTAATTTTTTATCATTTCTTTTCTTACATCATCATCTGGTGTTAATTCAGAACCATCTACAGATTTTATTTTAAAATTACTATCTTTTAATCTTTGTAATGCCGCACCGTAATCTATTTCAGAAGTACCATTTGGTGACATTGTTTTTAAACCTTCGTCAGCTTGAAACATTACATATTTATCATTTGTCCATTTTTTTAATTCTTGTAATTTTTCTTGATATTTTTCATTATTATACATTCCAGTTGTTACATTAGATTTTAATGTAAGTTCTGTATGTAATTCCCATTGTGCTTCTATTTCTTTTAATGAACCAGCATTTTCTACACTTTGTTTATAAGTTTCATCTGCTTGATTAATTGCCATTAAACCATTGTTTAATTTTTGTTGATTAATTTTTTTTCTAATTTTGTTTTTAGTTTCAAAATAATTGTTATAAAATAATGGACTAAATTCAGACCAAGTTTGTTGATCTAAAGCAGATTTGTATTTTTTTTCGTCTTTTAAAAAATCTTGTTCATATTGTATCAACCAATTATCTGGTGTTAAAAAATCTTCTCTTGAATCTAAAGATTCAAAAAAACTATTATTTTTATTAGAAAATTCTGCGTTAGCTAATGCTTTATTGGTATTAATTTCTAATCTTTTAATTTTAGATAAATGTTTATTTTGAGTATCTGCATAATTAGAAATTAACTGCATACTTTGTTTTCCTAATTCAGTTAATGCTTGACTAGCAGATGCGCTAGTACCTATTGGTCTATCTCCTGATACAGAAGTTATTTGACTTTCATATCTTGGTATTTTAATTGCCATTTACTTCCTCATAAGTTATTCTATATTTAGCTGGATTAAATATTGCTCTTTTAACACTTCCGTTTTCATTTTTAGTAATAGTCCATGCTGAAAAATTTTGACCAGCTTTTGGTATTTTTTTACTATATCCTTCAAAAATCATAATTCCTTTATCCCAAACTTTAATTTTGTACATTTTATCCTGTTATTGAAGGAGTACTTGTTAATATACCTTTTTCAGCTAACGCTTTGTTAGTTGTATAAGTATTATAACTAATACCAGCTTGTAACAATGTACTACCAGCTTTATAAACTTCAGCTGTTATTAATCCAGTTGCTTTAGCATCAGCACTAGCATTTTTAATAAAGTACCCTTTTTCAAGATAAAATAAATCGTCTTCCATTTTTTCAATATCTTTTTGCGCAATAAATAAAGGAGTTCCAGTAAAACCATAACCTCCTTTTCCTGCCATGGCTCTTTTTTTACTTAAATCTTTTGTTTGTTTTTCAAGTAAAATTTGTTTTTCTCTATTCATGGCAATAGTATCTTTGTATTCTTGCCATGCTTTATCTACTTTAATATTTTTAATAGTTTGTTTATGACCTAAAAGAGTAAGTCCTGTAGATAATGCCATCATTGCTGGTACAAACCACGCCATAATATTTCTCCTAATCTGTTGTTACCAATGTTCCAGTAATTCCTAATACTGTCATTGGCAACGGTTGTTCTTGTAATATTTCAATTTGACCATCACGATCCCATCCTAAATTAGTAACTCTTTTATCTCCAGTAAATTCTGGGATATTTTGACCCATAGGAGTAGATGATGTTCTAAATGGTAATTGATCACCATTTATTTTAATTCCTACTGTTTTATGTAATCTTACCATAACTTCATTATATCTTTTTTTTCTTCCTTGTGCAGTACCAGCTTGTGAGCCAGCTTCAACTCTCATAGTTTTAATTCTAGAAGAATAACCTAAACCTATTTCTATACTTTTATAAGCAGAATTGCTAGGTAAATTAACATTTATTGCACCATTAGTAACTGTTTGATTTGGGTAAACAGCATCACCTATAAGTATTTGCACTTCTTCTCCTTCTAAATGATCTAATCCAGTTAAACTTGCAGTATCTCCATTTACTGTTCCAGACAAACTACTGTCCATTCTAATTAAAGGATCTAGATATTCAATATATTGTACTATATTTCCGTTTATTCTTCTACGTACAATAATCCAAGTTTGATTTTCTGTATTTTCTGAAATTGTAGAAACACTTTTAACTTGTGCTTTTGCTGTTAATGTATGATTTGAACCAACTCCATCATTTATTTGTAATATTGTTCTATCTATTGCTTGATCATATGTTGATGCTAATTCTATATTATTAGCATCTTTTCTATAAACATAATATGTATTACCATCTACTAATCCAGATAATTTTGTTCCACCTCCAGCGCTATAAACAACTTCATCACCAGTTGATAAACCATGAGATGTTATAGTTATATAACCATTTTTATTTGGATCTGTTGTACTATCTGTTACGTCAGAAGCACCATTAAATGTTAATTTATAAGAACCTCCAAAAATATGTCTGTGCCAAGCTATAATGTCTTCTTCTCTTTGATAAGTAAGTCCTAATAAAATTCCATCATCTCTTACAGCCCAATAAATACCATTGGGTTCTTGTGCATAATCTACATCAAAAATACCATTTCCAGTAATATGTTCTGAAAGTAAAGTCATATCTGGTGCTAAATAAGCATCATCTTCAAATCTATATGAAAATTCTCTAATTTTTTTTCTTTGTCTTTGCACAAATAATATTGCATTACCAATTTGTATTGGTTGCGTATTATATCCGCCGTATGTTGTTTGTTGTGTAATTTGTACGTTGTCGGGTTGTAATGGCTCACCAGTTGGTCTTCCTACTTTAAATTCACCACCTGCTGTACCAACAATTAAATCTCTTGCAGGTGCTAACCATCTAATTACGTTTACTTTGTTTGCCGCAATAGTATAAATAAATGCATCTGCTGGATCACCTGCACCTCTATGAAAATGCTCATAAAAACCACTTTCACTTGCCCATATAGTTTGAGGATATGCTGTACTTCCACCAAATACTAATCTTTGTTCAAAAAAAGAAACTGTTTTAGGATAACCTGTATGTTCAGACCAAGCACCTAATGCCCAATCTGTTGTAGCCGCCGCAGATCCAATATCTTGTTTAATTTCCCAAGTAACTTGTGTTGGTGATGTATAAGCTGTAATTACACCCCATCCATCTTTCATTCTTACAGATCTACCAACATCTTCTGTATGAAAACCTGTTTCATTTGGTGAACATTCAAAAGTTGAAGCTGATGCTGTTAATGTTCTACCTGCACCAACACCACTTGCAGATGATGTAAATGTTACACTACTTTCATTATCATCTAAATATGGCCCATTAATAAATTGTACAGTAGATAATGTCCAAGATGTATGTCCTGTTC
>Ga0208898_1001743_pt1 | contig 14051 bp, 11 predicted proteins | sample VirMetDEL_Mar_4_FD_184513 | JGI IMG/M metagenome (GOLD analysis project Ga0208898, IMG submission 184513) | Aqueous microbial communities from the Delaware River and Bay under freshwater to marine salinity gradient to study organic matter... | ecosystem: Environmental > Aquatic > Marine >...
TCTCCAAAAAGACATGCGCGCTTTCGTGCATAAATGTAGTTTTGTTTTCTGCCTTCGTCAGCTTAACAAATGTTGGTGACGTGCCAAGAACAGCGCCAGTGCCAAGGGGTCCGGGCACACGGGTAAGACCTCTAGGCCCTCGCTCTCCGGGGGCTTCTAGTTCTTGATCTTGCTTTAGATCAACGTCACCATATGTGTCACGCAGCGCTTGAACGTCTGAAGCGTCTATCTTTAGCGCATCTGTGACGGCTGTGTCGGCCCTGAGAACAGCGGCGATAAAGCTTCTAGCTCGACCGGAAAGACGTTGTGCGCGATCTGATAGGCGCTCAGTATCTGTTCGTCCGTCACGTTCTCCGGGCCCCCGACCGCCCTCAGCGTCCTGCTGATCGCCGTTGAAAACGCCTGTCCGCGCGGCTTCATGGCCAGCGTCCTGCTGGCTTGTGGCCCCAAGACCTTCTTGGCCCTCTCGTACAAAGCGATTAGTTGCTTCTGATCGTAATTCATCGCTGCCTCTGTATTTCATGATGACGAGGCTGGGTAGCCCGTCGTCTGGTGTCCATCCTTGTCGTTCCCACGCCGCGTCGTGTGCTGGCGTGCGATACTGTGGGTCAAACGGTATTGTCGCCACAACTTCGAACCCGAACGTACCATAGATTGACGGCAACAGTCCATCGGGATTGTGCTTCGTGCGCACACTATATGCGTCCAGCACAGTGACGCCCTCTTCAATACCCTTCAGTATTTGGAACGTACTCATGCCACGGGCGCCAAGCTCATTGTTAATCACGCCGACCAGCGCCGTCTCATTATCTGTCAGATCGCCTCTGGCAAACGCCGCCTGCACCTGTGGGGCGTTGCCAAAATCTTCGCGGTAATCGACGCCACGCTTGACGCCCATCCACACGCTCAGACCGCCCTCTCCCACCGTAGACTTGCCTAACTGATAAACCGTCAGCGACCCATCTTTTGCGCCGTTTTCCACGTCTTTCTTTGTGTACTGGGTCAGCGTGCCAGCCGCTTCGTTTTCAATAATTGCCTTCGCAAACTCCATTGGCGACACACCGCCTTCGCCTACCGCATCCGCGCTGGACCGCCACGTGCCGTTAATTCCCGCAATCAAACCCGTCGCCGTTTTGTAATCCTCCAGCGCCTCAAGCTGCGTGGCCAGCTTTACTACCTCATCAGTGACCACCTGTCCGTCTGTGTGTCGCGGTTTTTTCATGAGATACGCTGGGTCTGATCTAGGGTCAGAGCGCCCCACAACTTCCGACAGCATGTCGGCGTATAACACATTCATTGGAATGTGCGACGAAAACGATCCCACTAATTTGCCACGCAAACCGAACCGATACGACGGATGCTTGGGTATAGTTACGTTTGGATCGTCAAAATCAATGATGTTATCGGCCGCGTCAGGGTCAACCTCAAACGCAATGAGCGCGTCGCCTTGCTGCGTACCCCGGTACTCCGGGTCAATAGCCTCTCTAATTATGCGCTCAATGGGAAATATTTTTCGCTTCGTTGGGTCTTTTGACTTGCGCTGTTCCATCAAATCCCGGAACTTCGCTGTACGCATTTCTTTAGCCAATGCTTTGCGGGTCGCAAACGTCGCCTCCCGCGCCCACGCACCCAACGCTTCAGTGTTTGCAAAGCCGGGGAAAGATGCCAGTCCGTCGTAACCGTCATCCTTTTTTGTCGCCTTGCTGCGAATAAACGCCTCCGCTTCACGCAAACGCGACGGCGGAAAGTCGCCCAGTTTGATAAGCGCATCCAGCGCTCGAACCATGTAATTGATCATGGTTGCGTTTGACGTGTGGCTGTCATCCTTCATGGCCAAAACGGTAACAATTACGCGCGGATCGCGGCCTTCTTCAATTGCCTTGGCGCGCTGTGTGCGCACGTGGTTCAGCAAACCAGTTACCTTACCTTTGTCGTCAAACGCCCACACCATTCCCGCGTCGCGGTACGCACGGAGATACGGGAAATTTGGTCCACCGAAAAACGGCGTCGGCGTAACTGGCACGCCGTCGATCTTGTCCACGGTGTTTCCAGACGACGTCAGGTCAGCAAAGATTGGTATGATGGTTGCGCCAGCAATGTCTGCAACACGGATCATGCTGCGCTCTGTCAGCCCCCCAGCAACCGATGTATCCGCAGCTTGCTGCGCCAGCAGTGTAGGCTCATCAGCAAAGTCAGGATCAAAGGCTGCGTTTACGGAACGGATCTGTTCTGGAAACCATGCAATTCGATGCTCGCGGCCGTCAAATTTTACAATAACGCCATCAATGCCAGTTACTTCATTTACCGCACGCCGGAACGCCTCAGAATTATCGCGGAATAAGTCTCCTTCAATCATGTTCAACTGATTCGTGTATGCGCGGTTGAACGGCCGCCCCGCATAATTCTTGGCGACTTCGCGAAGCATTTGGTCTGTAACTCGGCCCTCACTCCAAATATCAAACCAGTCACCGATCGGCGATTTTTCCAGATCATAAATGTCTGGATTGCGCTTCATGATTTGATAAACCTGCTCCTCGGTAAAGCTGGTGCTGCCACCTCTTAAATTTGTTTGCTTGTCTCCATCAATGACAATCGGATTCTTAATTTTCGTGTATGCGGGTATTACTCCCGCCGAAGCTTGTCCCGCTTGCCCGTCTGCATACATTGAAGCTTCAGCCGGATCCGTTGTGAAATAAAAACCGCTGCCATGCTGATCGACGCCTTTCCCAGTAAGCGCTGGGTCAAACCCTTCTTCAAAATTGCCGAGCCTGCCCGTCCCATGATACAGCCTTGTCTCCGTGTCAAATCCCATGTCGCGCGCACGTTGCATGCGCGCTTCATCGGACATGTCTAGCCCTTTGTCTCTGGCCCTTATCCACTCGCGGGCCTCACCCGTGTCTTGGCCTTCATAGCCTGCACGCTTGGCCTGCTCTAGTTCTGTGGGTTGTTCCGTTCGTCTTGCCGCCAATGTATTGGGCGCGAAATCACCAGCAACGTCTTCTGCCCCCCTCAGATACTCCACTCTAGCCGGAATAGTGCCTCGGTTTTGCGCAACGGCTACCGCAACTCTGTTATTGCCCTCAACAATAAAGGCTTGGCCGTCCTCGCGCACTTGCACCAAAATCGGAGAAGGCTTGTAGCCCTCCTCCGCTATGGATTGTACCAGCCTTTCCGCCTTAAACCCTCTGCCGCGAGTAAGTTCCTCTCCTAAAGCACCCGGCAGAGCATTTAATCTGTTAACATCAATGTCGACGTTTTCTGACGTGTAGGCCGTCACATTTGCTGGGCCGACAGTTCTGTTGATTGAACCCGGCTCGGCGGTTTCGCGAAGTTCCGCCGCTTGACGCCGCTTGGTTTCGAGCCATTCTTGATTCGGATAGTAAGCTCGCGTAACTAAATCCTGCTCTAGTTCTGCACCTTCTGGTGTTGGCGCAGCAGGTGGCTCTTGGCCCGGCCCCACAACCTGCAAGCCCAGCCGCTCATACAATGCAGCGGTGTCTACTCCGCGCATCTCCAGCATGCGGAAGACCCGTGACCATATAAGACCACCAGCGTTGGCCACGTCGCGTGACTCACCCGCTCGCAAAAGCTGGTCACGCACGTTCTGTTCAATGCGCTCGTCGGTTTCGAGGGCGACGTTTTCATCCAGTATCTGGTTGAGCTGCTCGGTTAGCTCTGGACCTAACCCTTCCTCCGCATCCCTGCGTGCTTCACGTGGCGTCTTTGCCTCTGGTCGCGTGCGCGCAATATCCACCAGCTGATCAAATTGACCCTGATCTTCCATCGTTGCCAGCTTTGAGACTGGCACCAGAATGTCGTCACCCTCAAGGGCACGCTGTATTTCCGCCTCGCTGACGCCCAATGCCTCAAGCATTGCACGTGTGCCTTCAGGGTCGTCTTGGAACAGCTCGTTCACGCCGTCAGCATCAAGCCCGACCGTCTCGTTTTCTGTCGCGGTGTTGATGTACTCCTCGACATCCTGCTTGTGCTGCGTGGTAGCAACAGCGGCCTGCACCACGTCGCGCATCTCTTCGATGCTTTTTTTCGTTGTGTCCGTATCTACGTCGCGCAGGCGTCCGGGCAGCACCACCTCCAGCATTGCCGCTACGACCGCACCTACACCACCGCCAACAGTCAGTGACTCAACAAACCCTTCAAAGATTTCTGCGTCTGGCTCATACGTTAATTTCGCCACTGCGTTTTGCAGCGTGTTTTCTACTGCTTCCTGCGTGGCCTCTTCAGCCGCTTCCCGCGCCACGGTCCCGGCGATCCGCGTAACATTACGCTTCGCTGCTTTGCCTATTGAGCCAGCAAATGCAGCCGATACACGCTGTCGAGCCGACGCGGGCAAGATCTTCATAAACCGATTGAATCGCGTAATTTCTGTTGCCGCAGTAATTGCGCCACCACCAAGCAACGCGAGGCCATGCTTTGATGAATCAATTCCCTGCTCACGCATCCGCAATTCCTGCTGACCACCGCCCATTGCAAACGCCGCCGCAAAAGCAGGTAAACCGCCAGTCGCCACAAACACAGCAAGCTGAGCCGCAAACTGCCCAACGCCTTGGGCCACCTTGTCCAGATAGTCCATTTCTTCTGGCTGAAGTGTTTCGCGCAGTGCAGTCAGCTCTTCTGACAATGCGTCAAAGATCGGCGCTTGCAGCTCAGTCGTTGAGACAATAAGCTGCCCCACCTGCTGCAATCCCGGTATGCCAGTTTCCTCTAGCGCGCGCCCTACAGGTCGGCGTACTCCGCGCTCCAAACCGCCCACAATAGCCGTCATCATCTCCGGCACTTGAACAACACCAGACGCAGCAGCAGCAGCCTTCTGACCCGCGCCCAGAACACGCGGCGCACCCTCACCAATCAGCAGCCGAACCGCCTCATACTCCAGCCGTTCGACCAGCCCGAGGTCTTCGTCTCGCGCACGTCGGATCGGATCAGCACCAACCGACATGCGGGCCATCTGCGCTTTAGCTTGGTCATGGAAGAAGTTGCCAGCTTGTCGAACTGACAGGCGTACACTGTTTTTTTCCTCAAACTCAGCCAGCTGGTCCAAGCTCTCCTGCAATGTCGCGGCCATGTTTGGATTGGCCACCACCTTCGACAGGATTGGCGCACGCCGCAATGTCTCAAACACCTGCGTGCGACGCTGCTCCTGATCAAGCAAGTCGGCACGCTTGGACACTACGCTGACCGGAAGCCCTGTCTCTCGCGCGAAGGTTGCTACGTTTTGGCTCGGCTTGATGTCTTGCGTGGCGACAACCGACAATGTGCTTTGTTGTGCCTGCTCCTGCTGAGCCTGCACTGATGCCTGCTGGCTGAGACGTTGACGCTCCGCCTCTTGACGTTCTTGCGCTTCACGCAGCCGTTGGCGAACTACAAAGCTCATTCAGCTTCACCCCTCGGCGTTCCAATCTGTTCGGCAGCTTGCGTCATTAGCTGATACTCTACCATGATTTGCTGACGCATCTCTATGCCCGTCGGGTTGGCTATGCCTTTATCCTCAAAGTACTGCTGCGCTCGTGCCAGCAATCTTTCCATGTCTTGCCTTTCTGGCGCGACACCGGTTTGCTGCTGTATCTCCACAGCCGCCAAAGACATTGACCGAGCATATCCAGCCACATCTTGCTCACCAGCCATGCCGGAAACAAACTTGGTTCCGCCAAACCTCCCCCGACTGCGCATATAATCGTCTGTTGTCAGCGCATCCAACTGATCACGCTGTTCCAGAATTGATGGCAATTTACCATTAACCACCTGATATTCCTGATACCAGTTGTCATATGCGCCCAACACTTGGATGCGTTGATCCTGATCTGTGACGCCAATGCTTTGCAGATATTGGTTATTTGTCAGCGAGCTTTCCAGCTGTTGCGGATCTTTGATCATGCCCGAGTACTTGTTGGTGTACTGCTCAAAGTCTGCCGTGGAAAACTTGTCTGCGTTCTCAACCACGTAACGATACGCTGCCGTTGGGCCTTGGTTAATCATGAGCTGCTGTGACTCAACCAATGCCGCCATATCGGTTTGCCTTGGCATCACACCGTTCTGCTCGTCATCAAGACGCTCCAGATAATCAAGAACGCCCTGATCCATCTGACGGCGAACCGACAGCGGGATGTCTTCGAAACGGACACCCGACCGGATCTGGTCGCCATACCGTTCCTTTAGATTGTGCTGGACCTCTTGGTCTGCTGCATCCTGCCGATTGTAGACCCGATAAATTCGCTCTTCGATCGCCTCGATGTCGTCTGGATCTTCCTTCAATGCGAGATCATATGCCTCTTGGCGTGTCTTGCCCTGCGACACCCAGCCCTGAACAATGCCAATAATACGGCCTTCGTCCTCTTTTTCCTTCAGTGTCGCGTTGATGCTCTCACGTGCTGTGCGAGAAATTTCGCCCTGCGCCGTACCGAGCAATATGCCAGCAGCAGCAACACCGCCCGGTCGGTCAAGCAGAACCTCGATCTGAGCGGTTACCAGTTCGTCTAAGCTGTCCTGCACGAACACATCCAGCGCCTGATCCTCAAGCCCCTCATAATCCCTGCCCATTTCCAGAAGATCGTCTTTCAGCACGCTCAGATTGTCTTGTGTTGGATCTAGCGCGAAGTCCTCGGCAGCAATGACCGTGTCTGCCTTCAGCGTTTCGAGCTTGTAAAATTGAGACTGCTCGGCCTCATAGGCCAATGCCCGGTCCGAGTAAGAGTAGAACAGCTCGTCAGCTACCGGCGCGAAATTACGCTGCAACCACTCATTGCTAAGCTGCCCCTCAAGCTCTGCGCGCTTCTGCAACACCCGCTCATTGAACCGCTCCATTGCTGGCTCATCACCAGACACCAGCTCGGCACCTTTTAGCTCCGACATCTCCAGCTCAACTTGCTGGATCTCGTTACGGAATTGGTGCTTCAAATCACGCAGGCGCGCAGTGTTAATCTTCTCCTGCTCCGCAAGCGCAAACCTGCCCATAACCTCGCCAGCCTGCCCGATCGCTTGGCCCATTTGCTGGAGCTGTTCACCAGCTATCTCCGCCGCCCCCGGTCCACGAGGGCCACTAAATGCAGGCCCCGGTCCTACACTCGGCTGCACCTGAAACGGCTGGTATGTCGGCACACGAGGCATCAGATGGCTCCACTTTCTTTAAAGCCAGCATACTGACCAGCCATCTGCGCACCACCAGCCAGCAATGTGCCCGTTGCTGCCATGAAGGGACTAATCGCTCTCGCCTGCGCACGCCCCATAATGGCCTGCCCGCGATAGTTTACAGCCTCCATGCGCTGCCCCCACGCAGCACGTAACGCATTAGCCTTTACCGTGTTCGCGTCCAGCTCAGACAGGAAGTCGGTAGATGTCTGCAATGCCGCCGCCGTCTCGGACGCCAGATCAACACCAGACGCACCCATCGCCACACGCTGCGCGCTCTTAACCTGCGCACCCTTCATGCGCACCGCCTGCTCAGCACGCTGACCCTGCATCAACACATCACGCGCTTGGCTCTCCGCCATCTTCGCGTTTAGCTCCGCCATGCGAGCCTGCAACTTAAGCTGCATCTTTTGACCCTTAGCAGCGTAGTAGCTGCCGACAGTCTGCATTGCTAATCCAGCGCCCTGCGCGCTCAAGGATGCCGTAGCTGCGCTCGATTCTGACATTTAGCCTCCTAGCTGCACATGCACGGTCATTGCGGAAATCTCCAGCGGGACCGGATCTGCCTGACGAACAATGATCTGTCCGCCACGCGACCAGCCACTGTCCAGCTCTACATCTATTTCACCTGTTCTCAAAGCAGGTGGCGTACCATACGCCTCGTCCGCTCGAACCTTTGTCTCAATCAGATTGTCGAGCTTGGTGCCGACAAAGAAGCCACTAGACCGGTGAACCCGCAGCGTTGCCTTGTAGGCGGTTTTGATCGTGGCCTGAGCATACGCCTCGATCTCCGCCGTTACCGGCAGCGTCTGGATCTCCGCAGTAATTGGTAATCCTACGTGAACAAGGCTGGCTGCTGACTGTAACGTAATCGCGCCACCCGTTACCGTCTGTCGTGGCTGTACAGCTCCGTCAGCGAGGATTGCGACCTCTTGCCCCTCAAGATGGCTCAACCCGCTGATGACCGTCACGGGCGATCCTCTGTACGTCAGACCGCTATCAACGCCGAAGAACTCTTCGAGGCTTTCGTAATAACGCGCACCCAGACGCTCAATGTAGCGCACTGTCGTCTCATCAAACGTGCGCTTAACCACGACATAAGCAACGTCGTCATTGCCCTCGCCCACAGTGCAGATGCTTTCAAAGCTGCCTTGCGTCTCGTGCGTGTGCCAAGCATAGACCTCTTGCTCCGGGATGTAGGTCAGCCCCAGCAGCTTGCCGTCACTCGACACCGCCCACACGATCGGGATTGGCCCCTTGGCATACGCCAGAGCCGTGATCGTCTTGTAGTCAAACAGGTGCGCTGCGCGGATCGACAGGTCTACCGACACGTAGCCGTTGACGTTGAAGTCATAACCCAATGCCCGCACATGTCCGCCACGCGCTGCGGAGTATACCGCCTGCGTGCTGACCACGACCGGCTGAACATGGTTAGCACCAATGTAGCTTTGCGGGCGCACCACGATGCTGGTCGGCGTAATGGCGTCTGAATTAACAGACGTGACACGCCACTCTGCACTGTCAGTGAAGATAACCAGATCACCGATCGGCACGATGTGACGGATCGTGTTGGCCTCACGAGATGCCATCCGCACCTCGATCGCGTCATCGTCACGCACCGGGATCGAATAATCAAAGCTGTCCTCAACGCCCGTCTTCGACATGAAGAACGTCTGAGGCTTGAGCGGTGTGCCACCAAACACCCGGCGCTGCTCGAAGTATGCAGTGGCTCGTGGGTAATCCGGCGTTACCGGGTCAGTGAACGGATCGCGGTTCTCCGGTGGGGTCTTGGACATGTCCGGCGCAATGTTGTCGTCGATCATGGACGCCGTTGTGATCTGCCCAATGTAGCCGTACAAGCCACCCTGCTGCTTGTAGATATTGTGGCGCGTGATCGGCGCAGCCAGCGTGATCGTATTATATGCGCCGGTGTCGAATAGCTGCTGGCCGGTAACACTGGACGCTGTGGACGCCTCGCTCTCGTCAAGCTGGTCGTCACTGACCGTGGTGGCTACGTAATTATAACTCTGCGGTCCCACGACCGGGCTGTTGGGATTGGTTTTCGCCACCGTCTGGATTGTCGGCGCTGTCAGCTCAGACCCAAACTCTATGCCTGCCAGCACATACGCAATGTCGCCCATATTATTGACGACACGGCGCAGCTCACGTGGCGCGTATTTCGGATGCACTAGCGTCAGCACATCTGCCGACTGGACATAATTGATGTCCCTGAGATCTATCTCTGCATACGGGCTCGGGATCTCGTAAACGACACCCATCTCCATCCAGTATCCGGTTGGTGCAGATACCGATGTCCCGGTGTAGCCGATGTAATATGTCGTGCCGACAGGATCGTCGAACACGAAGTCATTCAGATTGAACTCTGAACCCTCATCCACTTGCGTGCCATATGTGCCGCGCTGGTAAACCACGCGAGAGATTGCGATCTGCTTTCCAACCTCAACCGTTTCCGGCAGCTCATCACCGACCAGCTCATAACCCACCGGCAACGTCAGCTGCTGGCCAACCGTTTCTGTCCACGTTGAAGACACGACAGGCGTGTTGTCGTACACATTGCTGCTCGGTGTCGTGCTGAGCGGAACGTCCTGCACCGCGTACCACGTCTTGCCGCTCTCGCTGACAACATCACCAGCGCTGTACGTGCTTGATCCGCTATATGCCGGTATGCTCGTCGTTGGCGACAGCAGCGTCGCACCAAACGTATGAAACCTGAAGTACGCCTCGCCCGCCTCGATCGCAGTGGTCTGCGTCGTCGAATACCGAAACGGGATCATGCGCGTGTACTTGGTGCTGTCCTTCACCTCGCGCACAAACTGGGTGCCCGGCCTGTTTACCACCGGCCCCTGCGGCAACACGATCATATTATTGCACCGGGCAAGCCCGGTGTTGTACTTCACGTCGTCAAGGCGACCATACATTTCCGGCGAGATGATCCCACCGTTGAATGACCGAGCGTAAATCTTAGGCATCTGGTAACGGCTTGCTGTCTGTGTATGGCCACAGCGAACCGCGATTTTCTATCCACGATGCCGGATGGCGCGTGTCGCGCTGGACAAATGATCTGTTCGCCTGATTAGCATCCTCTGCTTTTGCCTTCTCAGCATAGGCCAGACCGCGCTGCAACATCGCCTCGCTGACCTTGATGCCGTCGAGGCCCTTGATGATCGGTCCCGCCAGATGGCTTGCCAGAGTGTAGGCAATCGCATTGACCAGCAGCGGAGAAAAATTCGTCGGGTCCGTCACGTCCACAACATAACGGATCACCGGGTCATCAATGTCGGCATACAGCACGCGAGTGTTGTTTACGCCAGACACCTCATATTCGATCTGTACCTTGTCTTCGTCATACGTGCCCGCAGCACGGTAAACACCAAGCACCTTCAACATGTCGCTCGGCACAGCGTAGGTATACTCCCACGTCTCAGGCGGAGGATATGCTGTCGTGATACTGGACAGGATTGCCCGCTTGGTTGCGAACGTCCATGCGTGCATGGAGAGGATCGTGTCACGGGCTAATGGATAAAACCGAGCGCAATGCTCGGCTTGTGCAGAACCCTCTGGCGGGTCGATGCTGGAAACATTCGCCCGGTCGCCCAACAGCGACAAGGCCAAATTGCAAATATCTAACGCACTCGCCATGCCTGCACCCTACAAAAAATGGGAGGGGGGATCGCTCCCCCCACACCGTTATTCTTCTGACGCAGTCTCTTCTGCGACAGCGGTCTCAGGCTCTGGCGCAGCTTCTGCTTCTGCACGACGCCGACGCCGACGCTTTGGTGCCGCTGCTTCACCCTCTGCCTCGAACCATGAGCCGTTGAACTCATCCGGGACAGAGAACAGCTGACCAGCGTAAACACGTGCGCCGTTATAGAAACCAGTAGCTTTTGCTCGAACCTGCTTCATGACCCACTCCTTAAGTAAACGCTACCCAAGAGCGAGCAGCCTTCCATGCAAGGGCACCAACGCCGAGCACAGCAACGAACGCCAGTGGCTGTTCAGCAATGCCGGTGTCGGGGGCAAGCAGGAAGAGCGATGCGATCTTGATCGCACCCGCAGTGATGAAACCATCCAGCAGGGTCTCGCCTACGGACTTTACGTTGATATCGATACTAGCCATTGTTCAGCCTCCTTAAATGGCAGCGCCCGGCGCGTTGGCATATGCCTTCCACGCAGACGGATCTTTGGTCAGAAACGCATCAATCGTTCCCTCAGACGGCGCAGTCGTCGCTGTGGTGCAGAGGATGCCAAGATAACGCTCATACGTGCCAAGCGGCAGGGCCACTTGTGCAATCGTTTCGCCAGCATTGAGCTGGGCGGCGTTGTTGCCAGCGTCATCGTTCACGAGATCACCCGTGTCGAAGTGAACCGTGGCAGTGCCATCGGTTGCAATCGCTGCCTGAGCGTCTGACGCAAGCTGGAACTTGATCGTTCCGGCGGCGCCGCTCGTGATGATCTCCGTAGCACCCGTCTTGATGACAAGGTACATGGTCTCGCCATTACCAATGTCACGGGAAGCAGTGCCGAGATCAATCACGTCACCAATCAGAGTGGTGCTGGTGTTCGTCTGTACCGCGACGTTGTCAGCAAACTCATTTCTTTCGTCGAGAATCATATCTGTATCTCCTTAGCTAACAGCTGTCTCAGTGTTCAGGATCGAATCGACCCGGCGAACAGGGATGCCATCGAATGTCATCACATGCTTACCAGCAATCTGGTCCATGCTCAACGTCGATGCCGATACCTTCTCTACAATCTGACGACGCAGGAAGGACTTGGTGCGGCGGTTGCAGTAGAACGCAGCACGACCAGCAGAAAGCTGGGGCGGGATCTCAACGGCCTGCGTCATGAGGTCGATGAGGTTTGCACCAGAAGCAGCGTCACCCGTGAGGTTGCCACTGTCGAACTGAACACGAACGACATAACGCCAGTCACGTACAGTCAGACCAACCTTCCAGCAGTAATGCGTCCGGTAGGCTTCCATGCGTCCGCCAGAACCGTCAACATTCTCGATCGTGACTTGGCCCTTGTCTTCGACCTGCAAGCCACCCATCGTGCCACGAGGATAAATGCCGTGGCAGGTGTTGCCACCCCAGACGACAAGCCAGATGGACGAACAGTCAGTCTGACCAGAGATGCCAGCCTCCTGAACAATGTTCTCAGAGTTCTCAGCCGAAAGGCTGTTGAACCGTGGAGCAAAGCCGGTGATCTCTTCAGGGGCAGTTGCCTCAGAAGCGTAGAACAGCGAAGAACTGAACTCTTGGTTGATCCCGTCAATGTGAGCGCGATCTTCAGAGAGCCGGAACCCAGCGGTGTTGCCGTTCAGATCAGCAAGCGTCTTATCGACTTCGGCATATGCTTCCAGCATACCCGTGGTGTCAGTGATCTGGACAGTGGTTGATTTGGACGGCTGAACGCCACCATACAGCTTGCGCCATGTGGGGGTCGGCAGACCAGAACGGATCGTTGAACGGTGGCCGGTCGGAAGGTTGCCTTCCATCATGACCATGTCGTCGAGGATCTCGTTGGTTTCCGTCAGGATCTCAGCGATCATGTCAACACGACCGTCTGGGTCCAGACGCTTGGTTACATCCAACAGTGTCGGATGAATGGTTGAGAGAGTAGCCATTTAGATTTTCCTATGCTAGTTCGGAGTTGTTATACAGACGTTTAGCCGGATCGAGCGGTTCGTTACTGTTACGTCCGCCCGGCACCACACTGTCGTCCCCGATCGTTTTACCGATGCGCGAGAACGCCCTGATCATCTCAGGATGGTTACCCAGTCCCGTCTCATTCAACAAGTTCACAAGCTCCGGTGTGCCATATGCCTTCAATGCTTGGCGCGCAGTAGACAGTGTCTCGTCCATCGACATGCCGCCGATTTCCTTGTCCACCTTTACCTGCTCAGCCCACTCCTCGCGAACCTGCTTTGCATATTCAACCTGCTGCTCAGCCCAACGCTGAGACTGCTGCACGCCAAGATCAGCGATCTTCTGCGCTTGCTCTTGCGACAGGCCAAGATCCTTCGACAATGTCTTCAGATCACCGAGCGTGGCGTCATCAATCGTGACACCCTCCGGCATGCTGAACTCATAATCATCCGGCGCCTTGGCAGCTTCATCTTCAGAGGGCTGGTTTTCCTCTGTAGAAGCTCCTTCTGCCTCTTGCTGTTCGGAAGCTCCCGCCTCCTGCACATCTGACTGGCTACCCTCGGTGTTAGCTTCGGCAGTAATCAGTGTGTCCTGTGTGGCCTCTGTGGCCTCAATCTGTTCAGTGTCTTCAAGCATCCTGTGCCTCTTTGATCATCTCAATGTAAAAGTCTGGCGCGTGTTCCTGCGCCTGCGACAGGAGGTACATGCCGACATTGCGCTGTCCCTCCCGAAAATATGTCTCGCTGTTTCCGGTAAAGCTCGATCGGTACACCCCGCAGAAGTGCAGCATGTCACGCATCAATGCGCGACCGCGCTTGCTGGACATCAACCATGCCCAGTTCTCAGCCGTATTGCGCCGCTCAAGGGATGCCTCGTGACGGGCATCAGCATCAGCACGTTGCTGTTCGCGTATGTCAAACGGATCAAACTTCATTTCTTCTTCTTACGTGATTTGCCTGCCTTTGACAAAGCAATGGCTATTGCTTGGCGGCGCGGCTTGCCCGATGCCATCTCCGTGCGGATGTTCGAGCTGATCGCCTTCTTCGACTTGCCGCGCTTCAGAGGCATCAGACTAACTCCGTCTCCTCAATCAACGCCAACCCATTTGCGCTAGCAACATGATCCACATGAGCGCGGCCATAGAGCGTTGCCTCGCCCACCACCGGATCGGCTGAGACAATCATCTGGGATCTGAGCGCATCGACCGTGGCTTGGTCTATTCCATCAGTTTCCAGCAGG
>Ga0208898_1001747_pt1 | contig 14028 bp, 20 predicted proteins | sample VirMetDEL_Mar_4_FD_184513 | JGI IMG/M metagenome (GOLD analysis project Ga0208898, IMG submission 184513) | Aqueous microbial communities from the Delaware River and Bay under freshwater to marine salinity gradient to study organic matter... | ecosystem: Environmental > Aquatic > Marine >...
GGTTTAAAGTATTAAATACAGCCGTTCCGGGGTTTTGTGCCTGAGCCAGATATACAGAGAAAGCTCGCACCACTTCGGACATGTACCGCTGATCGTATGCCTGCGGTGCAATCGGGAAGTATGGGACTGGCGCTTCTCTTGTTGCCATTACCTGCGTCCGTCCTGTCTAACATCCATGCGAGGAGAACCAAGACGCCAAGTCATACCTGTTTCATTAGAGTCTACACGCAAAGCCATTGACCGTCCGCGCAATCTTACGAAGGCCTGATTGGTAAACTGCTCTACAGGAACAGTAGCCGTCTTTGTTACTATGCTATCATCTTCCTGTAGGTAATTACCGCCGGGAAAGTTCCTTGCCTTCATCGTAAACGTAACAGACGGAGAACTCACAGTTGAGTCCCGAAACGTAACGTCTGGAATGATTCGGCTTACAAACGAGAAGTTGTTGCCGTCCCCAATATCAAACTGACTAGACTCAATATAAGCAGAAATTGCAGTTGCAGGGTTTTGACTTCCATCATCAAAGCCATTTTCATGCGTATAGAGGTATCCGTCCAACCCTGCCGCGATAGGGTTTTGTTCAACACCACGGTCAATCCAAGCGCCACGAGCTAAGGTGCCGTAATACCAGATGTTCTGTTGGTAGTTATAAACAACATAACGGTCTACATTAGCACTATTAGCAGAGGGGTAATACCACCATACTTCAGAGAATGACGTATTAGATGCGGCGAATACTTTTTCAGATTGGTTTTGATTAAAGTCAGAAAAGACGTAATCGCGTACCGTGCAGGGTAACTTTTGAACCGCGCCACCATAAGTATAGAACTCGTTATTACCCATCCAAAAGACGTTATCTTCAATTGCTATCGCAGAGTTGGGACTTGCTATTGTCACGTTCTCTGAGATCATGTTGATCCCAAATGTAAACGGTGGTCCTAAGTACTGCATTACATGAAGAGATGCGTCCGTGAACACTAATATTTGCTGACGGGTCTCAAGTGCCGTAACAATTCTTGACCCAGAGCCGATAAGCAAGTCTCCCGCAGTATTGGTTGTTGACGGAGTCCAGTCAGCGGCGTTTTCCTGATCGGAGAACCTTATCAACAATGGGTCTTGTACTGAACTACCGAGGGGGTTTGCACCAAAAGCAATAACGTGCCTGTCAACATCAGAGACAATAACCTTAGCAGCAACTGTTGGAGTGTTGCTGGCCCCGGCAAGAGAACTTAATGGAACGGCTCTTGAAGTTAACCCAACACTCGCGTCCCAATAGTAAACACCGCCATTGTACACGTTTATAATTAGGTCTTCTCCAAAGTTATCGTGTGACCATAGACGCAATGTATCTGTTAAAGTATCAATAACCGCCGCAGAGTTCCAAGCACCACGCGACCAAGTTCCAGCACCCCAGCCATTGCCAAACACAGAAGTATCGAGGCCCGTGTTGATCTGATACGCGCCTACGACAGAGGAGCCACCGTTCCCCGAATCAGAGCTGTTTGCCGTAACGGCAACGGGAGTATACTCACCGTCAACAGTAATATCGGCAACGCTGTTTACTTCTCTGGCTGTTATTGTGTAGCTGTTGCTATCCACAATAGAGTTGATTTTATACTCTTGGTTTAAAACATCCGCCGTGACTAACCCACCCAAAGAGACCGCACCGCTAAAGGTAACAAAATCTCCCACCACCGCACCGTGATTTGTGTCGGTCACAGTAATTGTAGACGAGCCATCCGATGCGGCAAAAGTTACATCCCCTGCCGAGGTCGTTTCTCTGATAGGAGTAATGTCGTAATAGCCCTGACCCTCTTCGATGTAGTACTTATCGTTAGTTCCAAGACCTATATAATTATTTAGAGCAATCGTTCTCCACGAATGCAATGCCCGACACGAACCAAGAAAAGACTTAATACCCAGCTTTGTCCATCCACCAATCTTCTCGGGATAACCCATGCGAAACCGCACTTTGTCCATGTCGTACCAACCACCTTCGTTGCTATACGAAGTGGATTCTCTGTTGATACCGGGCTGGAACTGAAGTTTGGTCAACGGCATTTGCGCTATCCTTACGGTTTAGTGGGCCAGTCAGCCTCTTCCAAGTGGGGCCAGTTAGCGTGGCTTGTGATGTCACGCAGTGCTTGACGATACGCTGTTTGTTCAGCGGTCATAGTTAAGTCAGATGATGCCCACCAGTCTGTTTCAGCGATTTGTCCATTACGAATGTTACGGTTAATATTAGAAATATTATTGTTATATTCTTCAATTTCATCACTAGATTTAGCAGCGGTACTCCAACTTAAAACCCATGTACCATCAGATAAAACTGGCACACTAGCCAATGCTATGTTTTCAGTTTTTTCATTATATTCTGGTTCATTTTCAGTAGTAACAGGATAAACGCCCCAAGAAGCTAGAAGCTCATCAGTAGGCCGCTTTGGAAATGAAGTATTTGGATTGTCACGACGCAGATTGCCGACCGTGTAGGGGAATTGATCTACCGCATCGTTTGTTATTTTAACGTACATTTTCTGATCCTTATATTGATTTAGTCGTATATGATAAACTCAGTGTTGGTGCTAGGACGTATTGTCCAACTTCTCCTGAACCATAAGTTTGCCCTGAGGCTCCGGCAGTTATACTCCCACCAGATGGGGTTGTAACAGTTGGTGTACTCATATTTGTAAGTTGAAAGTCAACATTATTAGTTGACCCAGTTTGACCTTGTTGGGAAAAATCTTTGGGTATTTTTGCCATTAAAGATTGGTTGTAAGCACCACCGTTAAATTTACCGTAACCACCTAAGTATATACTGTCGCCGTGTACCTCAGCAACGCCGCCGGGGCTAAAAAGATTATTTCCAAGGAGCCGCAGATAACAACCGCCTTGATAGTTTCCGCTTGTATCGACGGCATATACATATAAAACATATCCGCTTAATGGCGAGGCTAAATTAACATTGCCAGAGAAGAATATATAGCCTGTGTCAGAGTCATAAACTGCCGACTGTGATTGATGCGCACTGCCAAATTCACTGAACGCATATTGTTTAGATTGTACGAATGTTATACCTGTGTCACCGCTGGGAGCGAATTTTGAATAGCCTACTCCTTGCGCTCCATATTCAACTGGAGAATAGCAATTATCGCTGCTATCAACTCCCAACCGACATTGACCATTATAAACTATACTTCCATTTGTGAAATTTTCGTAAAATTGGCTCGGGCCGGGGGAGGTGCCACTACCACCAGAACTTACACGTCCAATAAATCTTTTGTTGCCATAGCCACCTCTACCTTCAACCCAAATTCTGTCTCCATAAGGGTATGTAGTTCTGCCTTGTTGTGCGATATAGCCCGGCTTTGCACCCATTTTATACAACTTGGTGCTTAACCCAGCAAACGCAGTGGGTGGCATAGTAGTTCTATTAACTACTTCGTTATATACACCATTATAATTTATACTATTGAGTTGTCTTTGCAAAGACGTACTCATTTTGCCGTACTGGTCAACAACACCCTGCCAAGCAACTACTATATTCGGACTACCACCTGAGCCTGTCGAAATACCACTTTTACTGTAGAGATATTGCCTTGTAGCTGGATTAACTACATGCATTGATGAGTACTTCGCCGTTGCGCTAGTTTGGATACTCCCATATAGGTAAATGTACCCGTCATTTCCCTTTTGAGCAGAAATCCCATTACTAGTATGCCCACTATATCCAGTGCTAACATCTTGAGCGTTATCTAAATCTCCATCTGGTGACCACGCCAAAAATCCATTAACACCACTTGCCCCTGCATTATATAAATTTTGATAGGCGTATCCATTGTCGTCTACTGCAAAAGTTCCAAGTTGATTTAGATATTCATAGTTTGTTTGAGTTAAATGAGAAACCCACCCTGCTCCACCACCCGCAGCACTAAACATCATCTTCTTCCAACTAACCATCTTAAATTACCCCATCGCCTGACCAGCCGCAAAGCCGTAATACGTTATGCCGCCATCATAAGTTACAAATGCAAATACATCCACCTCGCCACTTCCCGTTGAAAGTGTAGGTGCATTTGAATTCTCCCAATCAACAGAGCTAGGCCATGTAATTGTACGCGCCGTGCTGTCCTGCGTGACCTTTAGCGTAAACGCAGATGCGCGGCCAGATGCACCTGAATTGCTAAACGTATATGTCACGTCTTCGGTTAAGGTGTGCGTAAAGTTTGTGCCGGTATGAAGATCAAGCGTTGCAGCATTGCTAGATGATGTAATCGCAGTGCTTTCCTCAACTATACCATTGTCAAAAGTGACAACGCCGTTTGCATCCGCAGTGACGACCTTACTGGCCTCTGATGTGCCAAGCGTTGTGATGTCGTTGTAGTTCAACTCGGCAGTGGTGGCCGTAACGCCGTCGAGGATGTTCAACTCGGCTGTGGTCGAAGTCACGCCATCAAGGATGTTTAACTCGGCGGTGGTAGAAGTAATCCCGTCGAGGACATTGATTTCCGCTGCCGTAGCGGTAAGGCCCAAGTTGGTCAGTGCAGTAGCGGCACTTGCCAAATCGGAGAGATTGTTTGCAATTGTAAGGAAACCAGACAAATCAGCAGTAAGGCTGCTAACAGCAGCACCTGATCCGGCACCATCGCAGTAAATAATGTCTGTTGCTCCGTCAACAACGGTCACATTAGACCCAGACCCTTGCGAGATAATAACACTTTGTCCAGAGTTGTTAACAATAAAGTACTGCTTGCTCTGGTCGTTCGGAGTAACCGTAACCGTGTTCGTTCCGCTTGGAGAACCACCAAACACCAGCACCTTGTATTGGCCCTCGGACAACGCACCGTCAGACGTAGACAATGTATGCGTGGTTCCAGAAAGTGCAATTGAACCTACACCGCTCGTCAGACGATCAACGATCTGCAGGTTTGTATTGGTCGTGTCACCCCATGTACCCGACTGTTCGCCGTCAGCGATAAGTTCTATGCCTGTGTTGACTGCGTATGTACTAGCCATGTTTTTTTCCTATGCCGCTATCTCTGTCCATGTAGTACCCGGATCAGGGACGATCTTGCCCCAAACTAGCACAGCTTGCACTTCTCCGCTACCCTCAACTCCTGTTGGGAAGACTCTGGCAGTACCCGTGACCGAGGCAATTGAGCCAACCGCAGAAGTAGCTGACACACCTGTGACAGGTACGTCGATGCCTTGGCCCTCGTTAACTGTGACCGAACCAACCGCAGAAGTAGCTTCGAGACCTGTCGTTGGGACAATCGCACCAGCCTCAGCTTCCGCCGTGCCAACCGCCCCGGTACCCTCAACACCTGTTACAGATATATTTGCACCGGCTGAAATTGTAACCGCTTCTACAGAACCACTATTTACAAAGTCTGTGGAACCATTGGTGCCGTCAAAATGTAATAGAACGGGACTGTTCGTACTGCTAGTGTACGCACTTGTTTCTGGAGTGAAGTCCGAGCCACCATACTGGTCAACGGTGGATACACGAAGCTCGTCAATATAACCTTCCCAGTTATTAGAACCGTTAAAGTCAGAGCCAATGTGTATGTCTGCTGCGGTAGCCGTTACGCCAAAGAGGGTGCTGTCTTGTTCTACTCCGTTTACAAAAACAGAATAAGTGTTTCCAAATGGATCACCTCTTGTGACCGCGACGTGAACCCAAGTATCAACAGAGAACACGGCATTGATGTTGAATAAAGTAGTGTTGCCACGAAGAACCAGTAAGTTATCCGAAGACTGACGAAGAGCTATTGCATTATTGGATGTTGAATCCCTGCTGTCAAAGAAAATGCCGTCCTGAGTTCCACTTGTCGGACGCACCCACATGTCAACAGTGAACGGATCGCCACCAAAATTATACGTCCCATCGGACACAACCGAATCGCCAGTGCCATCAAGCAACAGACTTGACCCACCAAACTTGGATTGCGCTGTAGATATTTGCGCATCGCCAACACCAGAAAAAACAATTTCTGGCCCAAGAAGAGCATTTGCTGAAACACCCGTTGGGAAAACAATCGCATTCGCTTCAACAGAGGCCTGACCCGCAGCGCCTGTAGCCGCAACCCCCGTTGGAGATACAACGGCTGTACCAGTAACGCTGTCAATGGACCCTACAGAAGCTGTGGCGTCAACACCAGTTGGGAAAACTCTGTTGACGTTCCGTGCAGTTACCGCACCAACCTGAGCCGCAGCAGAAACCCCAGTAATCGAAACACTGACATCGACAACACCGTTGTCAGAGAAAGCTGATTGGGAAAAAGGGGTAAAGCCAAACATTAATTGTTAGTCCCTATGCTGCAGCCGCCGAAGAAAGAATGCCGTACCAGTTAGACCCGCCATCACGAGTCCAGAACACATAGATATTGGTTTCGCCAGAACCGGGTGCATCAGGCGCAGAACCACCCGCCCAGTCTACTGAGCTAGGCCATGTGACTGTGGAGCCGTTGCCTGTTAGCTGTAGGATGAAGCCCATTGACCAGCCGCTATCCGCACCGCTGAATGTAAATGTGGTGTTACCCGACATTGTAAGGCTGAACGCACCAGCATTGTCTACATTACACGTTGGTGATGTGCCAGATAGTGCGTCATAGTCTTCTGCATTAGAGCCATCAGTATAAAGGTTGCCGTTGATGGATACGCCGTTGCTCAGTGTGTCTAGCTTGGAGGAGCCGTTGTAATATAGATTTATTGCGCCATTTAGCGACGCTTGGATCATCCATTCGTTGTTCACATCGTCGTAAATACCCGCATTATTGCTGTTGTCGTGCATAAACACAACACGACCACCGATGCTGTAGCCTTCCCAGCTATTATGCGCCCCGCCATCAATCTCAATAGAGCCATAGTTGCCAGAGACAGGACGGAAGTAGCCGTTGTTATTGTCTCCTAGACGTACACCTGCGTTGTCTATAATTACCCTATCAGTACCGCCTGACGCTAAATAAACAGTGTCTGTGGTGAAGTACAAGTATGTATTTGTATCACCCTCGTGGTAAACGGCTGTTGCAAGAGAGATGTTATCTACAGCGTTAAGGTCGCCGTTGATGTTCAAACCCGCAAACGATGGGCTGTTTGTTGTGTTTAAACTCTGGTTTGCGGTGTATGTTGTGTAGCCAGCACCGTTAGTAAGCTGGTTGTTATTGGTGATGTAATTAGCATTAGTTGCACCAGTGTAGCCCAAATTCGCTAAGGTAAGGGTATGAGAACCAAGGCCCGTAACGTGTCCATATGTGTCAAGCGTCACATCTTGGATAACCGTAGCACCACTGTTGTCTACGCTGCTTTGAGAAGAAGTATCAGCGTGGTTGACGGTGGGCGAAGCACTCTCGCTTCCCGATCCTGTGACAGTAATTGCCGCACCCGCCGTAATACCTGCAACATAGTTTCCAGTAGTATCCGTGCCTAAAGCAACAGAGTTCGCATTGATCGTAGCCGTGAGTGTGGCGTTGCCCAAGTTCGTAAGCGTAGCAGAACCAGACAGGTCGCCGCCCAAGGTAATCGTGGGATCGGACGTTGCTGTGGTAGTTATGCTGACATTGCCAGAGCCGTCAAAGCTAGTTGAGCCAGTAACCGCACCTGTCAGCGCAATGTTTCGAGCCGTTTGTAATGCAGAAGCAGTATCCGCATTACCCGTCACGTTGCCAGTAACAGCCCCTGTCAAATCAGCGGCGACAGTATTGAATGTCACATCGGCACTTGTGCCTACATCCTGACCAATCGCAATGTCGTTCGCATTGACAGTAACACCAGTGCCAGCACCCGCAGCAAAGGTCACGCCCGTAAGCGTGAGACCGTCACCCGCAGAGTAAATCTGTGCGGAGGAGAACTGAGCAAAGGTGATGTTTGTTGTGCCAAAGGTAATTGTACCCTCGGTGTTCATCACATAAGTTTCACCAGCGCCCGCTGCACCTTCCTGCACAAAGAACGCATCGCCCTGACCAAGGGAGTCAGGATCAGACGGACCGTAGCTGTCGGCGTCTGTCGCACGGGTAAGTACCCAGTTCGTGCTGGCAGAACCTGTGTTGGTGACGGTATAAATGCCGTTTTGGGTCTGATCCGTTTGTTCATACACAAGAACACGGTCGGCACTGTTGAGGGTAACCCCATCAATAACCAAAGCAGCTTGAGTGCCAGAGTTTGTAAGAGTAGCGCCAACCCCAGCCGTTCCGTTGTTGTAAGTCGCAGTAAGGTTGCCCTCACGCTCAACTCGGACAGGGTCGTGATAATGGATACCTGCCGCAGCAATAGAGTCCACATACTGTTTCGTTGCAGATTGAAGTGCCGAGGTCGGGTCTTGGTTCAGGAAAAGATCACCAGAAGCATCGAAGTACGCTGCTTTGTCCGCAGGCTGAGTGATGAAAACGTCAGCACCCGCTCCAGACAAGTTAATTGCAGACCCGCTGTTGGAGCTGTCAAGAACAGTGGTCCGAGCCAGTGTCGTTCCAGACGTGGTATATGTACCAAGACCTACTTCCCACGCACCAGTGCTTGATTCAGCAATTGCGTAGTAGGTTGTGTCGCCGTTGGAGAGCGCGGCAGAGAAAGCCTGAAAGCCTGTTACCGCGCCAGCTAGCGTTAATGTTCCGGTGCCAGAAGTCGTACTCGACTCTTTGACTCGGTCTTTGACAACAAGGGCCATGCCGCGCTCTCCTTAAACTGTTTAGGCGATACGGATAATCGCGTTAGACGCATCCGCAGTTGGGAAGACAATCTGAAAGTCGCCTGATGTTGAGGTCTTATCAGCGCCAAAGTCTAGAACCACAACAGAGTTTGTTGTACCCGTGCCTGCACCCTCGGTTGTGTTGTAGATCAACGCACCGCGAGCAGTGATGGTAGCAGACGTAAACGTCAAGTCAGCAAAGTCTGTAAACGCTGTCGTACCAGAAGAGGTGGGATCGATGCGAGTAAGCTCACCGCCACCTGCAGCGTAGGAACCAGAGTCACCTACTTCATCAGTAGCCGTGTAGTCTGTGGTCGCTGCGGTAAACGAAGCATTGTTGTCGTACAGGGCGAGCTTAAAAGTGTCGCCGCCGCTAAGTGAAAAGTTATGTCCGCCCTCAAGAAGCTCTTTCTTGAATGACGTACACATAAAGTTACCAGTAAAAGCCATGTCAAAGTCTCCTTATAAGATCGGCTAAGTCGGGATGCCCCGCATCATTAAGTGCATTATATACACTAGTTCTGTCGCTGCGAATAGCCTGCCGCATATAATATGCAACAAGCGTCTCAATGTGCTTTGAAAAAGCACGGGCTTGATCCCTGATGGCTGGGGGTGCCGTATCAGATACAGAGATCAATTTCTGAACGCATTGCTCAGAAAGCTCTTCTGGCGTGAAGCCACGACCCTTAGTAGTATTAACCAATACCACTTGTTCATTTTGGGGGGTGTTTGTCTTTAGCTCAAACATCTACATCTCCAACCTTGGCTGACCGTCACGATAGTCATCGCGCTTCAGTCTTCCCTCACCAAGAACCATCAGCCGCTGCATGGCGTCTTTAAATCGCTGTTGATACATTGCAAGCACATCAGCGTCACCCTTCATAAATATGTAAGCGTTCACGAGACTGCCGTGCAGTAAAGCCTCTTCTGCGTTATCACCAAGCCAAGAAGTACTTGAGGTAACAATAGAGGGAGGGTCGAAATAATAGTGCAATTGAACTTCATAGGCACTGTCAGGGGTTGGGCCTAGAATAAAGTTTCCCGGCGAAGAAGTGGACTGAACGTCACCATCAAACTCTGCATAGTACTTAGGAAGACCGGAGGTCGCCTTACTTGGATATGCTTCGCGAATGAAGTTCACATCCTTGGGGAGCATGTAGGTATAGTCGCCAGAGTCATCTATGACCGCTATGGAGAACGGAGCTAAGAAGTCTGATGGCCTTGCAAGAAAGCGGTTACCGTTGGTCATGTTAGCAGTTACATTCTTGCGAAGCTCTGGAATCAGCACAGTTCTATGTATGTTTTCTTCAGCTTGCTCTACAAACGTAGGAATTTGCGAGACGAATGTTGTCTCGTTATTCTCAGTGTAGTCCTGTATGGCCTGTACTAATTCAGAGTAGTTCATTTGAACTTATCCATCTCTCGTAAACTTGCCGCCACGGGTTGCAGCGCCCATACCACGACACATACTGCCGCCCATGCCCATCTTCTTGACCTTGCCGCCGGACTGCATGTAGCCCATGTTATTGCGCACTTCTGTAGGCAGCTTGGATAACCCTTTGTTGCCAGATGGAACACTCTTGAGAGCGCCACCGTCTTTCTTCCTCCGCAAAGAAGGCATCTTTAGGCCTTCTCTCTTCTTGGCAAGGAGGCGAGCGGCGGCTTCACGCTCTTCTATAGTCATCCCGTCAGGGCTTTGCGTACTCATCTCCTCGACCCCATAAATAGATTTTTTACGGGCTTTAGGGCGCAAAGATTTTTTAGGTGCTGGCATTCTAATCTCCATCGGTTGTGATGACAGTAACTCTTCCTACGGACGCTACCATATATTGTGCTGAATTCCAAACTGGATTCCAACCAAACAGCTCTCGGCTCTCCAGCAAAGAAGTATCTGGGCGTGGATTGCGTAGTGATTGAGGGTCGTTAATCTTTACACGCCCAAGAAAGTTTTGGGGCTGGTCTGGGTCAACAACATCTCTACCAACAAGAAAACCCGTCTTAACGCCGTTGTTGTATTCAGGCACAAGGTCTTTAAGGGGGTAGCGAAACCCCGTCTTGTCACAGAACCCGAAGGCGTATTTGGCTTTTGCGTAGCTCATTATCCACCCATCATGAACGTATCAAAGGGTACAAACTTGATTGACGCTGTTTCCTCATCCTCACCAGCAGCGAGCTGGAACTGGAACTCATACTCTTGCTTCAACAGCGGAACACGAGCGGCAACATCCGGCTTCTTCATCGCAATGTAATAAGCCATGCCAGATACCAAAGCTGGTACAAAGCGAGGCGGTACAGTCGTAACATCCCCACCAATGCCACTAGACAAACCATCGATACCCTTCAGCCGATAGTAAGATAACGTATACGGCGTGGTAGCGTCTGGCACGGGCCATAGCGTTACTTTGACTTCCGTGGGGAGCCTTTGGACGTAGATTTGGGTTGGCCTGCCTTGCGTGTTTTTGTTGGTTTGCTGGGCGTAGGTCGCGACACTGACCCTTTCGAGGGCGGTGTCGGTTTGATTTGTACCTGTACCTGTTCGGACTTGGTGTTCGATGAGGTCGATGGTGTCTGAAGGAAGGGTATACGTTGACGTACCCGCTGTAATAGCGAGCGTACCCGCTTCAATAGTGAAGAGATTGAGACCACGGTTCTGCCACTCCAATGTTAATATGTTAAGGCTCCTACGAGCCGTTTTTAGATCATATCCAGAACGCATCTCAAGGCCAGCACGTTCATATGCCTCCTCAAAGAGTTCAGGTAGGTCTGGTGTGACTACTGCCATGATCTAAGTCTTTCTATATTTCGCCGTCTTCTTGGCAATCTTCTTTGGCTGCTTGGCAACCTGCTTACCTTTTTTAGTAGCTTCGCGCTTCTTCTTAGTAGTAGCGGCGTACTCCGCAGCCGTCAAAGCCTTGATAGCTTTCTCAGGGAGGTATCTCTCGCCTGTAGCCTTGGAACCCTGAGTAGAAGGCTTACCAGACTTGGTCCGCCATTTCTGCTTCGTCCAAGACTTCAGACTTTTTTGAGGCTTTTTAAGGGCCATTACTTTTTCTTCGCCGCACCGCCGCGCTTCATTGCGACAGGTTTCTTCATCATCATGCCGCCGCCACGTTTCATCGTTGCAGGTTTTTTCATCGCACCGCCACGCATCATTTTCTTCGCCGCACCGCCGCGCTTCATCGCCATTGGTTTCTTCATTGAACGAGGTTTCATAGCCATTGGAGTCTCCTTTTACGTTCTACTACGAGTTCTTGATACTCTGATTCAGGGTACACTTTATAATAACCCAGTTTCTCTAGCTTGTCACTTGCCCTAACAACAGTCTGTAAATCCTGTATGAAGATCATGCAGTAATCCTCATCTATGGAACCTACCCAATCATTGTCAGAAAGAAAGTCTAACTCTGCATCTTCTGCATCATATCCGGGATGAAAACCCATGAAGTGCAGGTCTGTTAATTTTCTGTTAAGCTCGTCTACAACCCCATTGAACTCATCTATGTCTGGCATATTGAAGGATGCAACGACTACAAGTTCTTTCTTGAAATCCTCAAAAAACTGAGCGTAATTTATAGTGCTGTCAAATATATCGTCCGTTTCTAATACAAGGACTTTGTCTTTCTTCCACGCCTCCTTGGCGTAGGGACACGCAGGCATACCCCCTAGATACTTGTTGGGAACCTCTAAGACCTCACGAGACCAACTGCGCAGATCATCTTCAATCTTTGTATCCACCGCCTGATGCCTTATATTGCTTGGCTAACATCTGAGCTTTCCTAGCAGACCACTGACCGGGCTTGCCACCCTTACCACCAGCTTTTATTTTGTTAAACAAACTCTTACGTTTTCCGGGCTGAGTGTAGTTGCCAGCCTCATTGACTTTGCTCTTTGTCTTACCACCTTTGCCAAAGCGAATGATGTCTAAATCTTTTGCATCGTCTCCAGTTGAGACGCGGTTGCCTGTTAGCTGACTTCCCATTTGAGTTCTAGAAATAGCCATCTAACATTTCCACCGTTTTCTAGCCTGACGTAATCGGCTGTTAGGGTCTTTAGCAGCTTTAGGGAACTGCTTCATCTGTCCAGCAGAGCGAGCGCAGTAGGACTTACGCCGCTTGGCGGCTGCGCTACCTTTCTTCACCGTACCTGTAACCGCTGTCTTTAACTTGGAGCCGGGATTGTCTTTACGGTACTTAGCCACACCCTTCTTGGTCATACCCGCACCGGACTTAGTGGGACGCTTATGACCACCTTTGATGGTGTGGCCTTTCATAGTACCTTTTTTCGGCTTACTCGTAGAAGACATCGGCTTCCAACAGATTTGACATGTTGAGGTAGATACCCGTCTTCACGAGAAAACCGCTATTCGGGATGCTGAACGTATTAGCGAAGGTATCGCCCGCTGACGTATGCTTGCTCATAAGCCAACGCTTCGGCTCCGTACCCGGATTCGGCGTTGTAGCAACATACCGACAAGCAGGTGTCCCTGTAATCGTGGCAGAGTTAAGCACGGTCAGAGTGAACGCATTCGCAGTTGTCACTGTGATCTCGTAGTTGCCATTCCCTGCCGCACCGCCAGTACCCGTCGAGAAGGAAATACCAACTAAATCGCCAGTAGCTAAACCGTGTGCGGTGTCCGTAACGGTAACTGTTGTGCCAGATTGAGCATAAGTGCCAGTTTCTGGGGCAGTGTCCGAATCAAAGATATCGAGTAGACCAGCAGAAGCTGTCCCCACAATGGACACTTCCTTGATACGGTGACGACCAAGCGCAGCAACACCACTTCCGTGCCTATGCCCTTGAAAGACTTGTGACAGACTATTCATCCGTTAATCCTTCTTCTTTGAGGGACGACCACGCTTCTTTTTAACAGGTTTCTCTTCCCAAGCCTCATTCACATCAGGTGTGGAAGGGTCGTCTGCTTTAAGCGTACCGTCATCATTTCGAGCGCGAACGGGAACTGTCTTGATGGGAGAGCCATCAGGATATAGTCCACGCCGCGCAAGTTCTTCGGCAGAGGGGGCTTTAAACCTACTCATAATTTAACCCCTTACGCCCCAACTGTTGCGCCAGTGTCAACGCGAATCCAATTTGTGCCGTCGGAGAATACGAGGTTGCCTGTACCGTTACCTGTAGTCTCTGAAGCCTTCAAAGCGTCTGAAGCGTAAAGAACTGTACCCGCTTCGCCTGTCGCGGAAGGTAAGGTTGCAACTGTGTATGATGGGACTTTGATGTCGCCAATGAAACCAGCGGTTGAGGTCACTGGACCTGAAAATGTAGTCGAAGCCATTTTAGTACCCTTTGCATAAGGATTCGCTTTGTAGTCTATGCAACGTCAGGAGGGCGGTAACC
>Ga0208898_1001749_pt1 | contig 14025 bp, 24 predicted proteins | sample VirMetDEL_Mar_4_FD_184513 | JGI IMG/M metagenome (GOLD analysis project Ga0208898, IMG submission 184513) | Aqueous microbial communities from the Delaware River and Bay under freshwater to marine salinity gradient to study organic matter... | ecosystem: Environmental > Aquatic > Marine >...
CTCTCATTCGTTCTTCATTTGGGTATCCATCAAGGTGATTCCACATATGGTTCCTCCAAGACCACACACAAAACTCAAATAATGAAATAGAAGTCCAGATTGTCCATCGTTTGAATGTGTCAGTCATCATTTAAATACTCGTGTTGGTGTGCTTGGTATCGTAGCAGAGTTGGGATACAGGATGGTGTGATACCCATAGATTGTAGCACTTCTTCAAACCAATCAGCAGTGGCATCAATTACTGCTTGTGCTTCTGCCTCCTCATTAGGTGGAGCTGTTTGTAGGGCATTCTCAATCATCTTGAGTAGTTTAGTTTTGTCAGTCATTTGAATTGCTCCAATACATCAATCACACACTGAATACAATCTTTGGGGATGTGAATGGTTTGAACTTCTTCTCCATTACCATCCTGCATACTTACAGTTCCATACTCATCCGATGTAAAATCAAAACACCAACCATCTTCATCGCTGACAATTTTGATTTCTTTGGTGATAGTATAAGTCATTCTACATCCTCAAGTAAATTAGAAATACGGTTCAGTTGGTCTAAGTCCATTGGTATGAGTTTCTCTTCACCACTCTCAATACGATCTACCACATCTTGTAGATGCTCAAGAAACTCTTTTGGTAGAGTGTCATCTTCTCCCAGATAAGACCAGAAGCAATCATAACATGAATCATATGGATCATCATAGAACATGAGACCATAATCTTTCCAGTTGCCTGTCATTAAATCAGCCCAGTTTTGAAAGGAATGTTTGATGCTCTGCCAACCAGTCATCCAACAATGACCGATGTAGTATTCAAACCAATTCATCTTGAGCCTCCAATACTGTTCCCATAGCACCCTTTTGAAGTCGAGCAAACTCTTCTTCTTCCTTCTTCCACTCTTTGAACTTGTCACGGAGATCTTCGTTCATAGTCAATTCGTATTCAACGCAGGCCTTGCGCTGTTCGGCGGGATTGACCCAATCACTGAAAACCAATGATAGGGCGCCACTGCGAACAGAATCAGGGCTCATACCTACTGCCAGTAGGAACTTCTCAAACAGTTTAAAATACTGCTTTGCGTTCAAGTCGCCAGCAGGAGCAGTGATTAAAAAGTGTTCTTCGGGAACAATTGAATCATCGTTCCAAAACGATCCGTAAGTAGGAGTCCAGGTGGAATCGAACTTGAATTCAACAGTTGCTTCGTAAGTCACTAGTAAGTCCTCAGGAATTGCAGAATGCAGCTTCGTAGATATTGGGCAGCTCTCGCTCGATGATGCCCTTGATGCCCTCGGCAATCAGGCGGTGCTCCAGCTGGGTCTCAACACCAGCTCGGACCTGAACGTAGTGGATGAACGAACGGATGGTGCCGCTCATATACATCCGAGTGGGCGTTCCAAGGGGCAGGACGGACCTTGCACACTCTTTTGCGATGCCGTGGGCCAACAGCTGATCATACAGCTCCTGTGCCTGCGTATAGAGGGCGTAGATCTGTGGCTCAAACCACTGGATGATGTCTGTAGAAACATCGTCGTGGCTAGCCTGCTTGTTCTTCAGGTCCTGAGAACGCAGATGAGGCAGACCAATGCCTGGCAGGTCGTTGACATCAGAGTAGCGCTGGCTGAACTCTTGGAAGGAGAACGAGCGATGGCGCAGAATCTGAGCGGCGATGGCACGGGTAGTAACGATCTCCACCTGCATGCTGGCCATTTCGAACGGTGACCAGTGCTTGTGCTTGATCAGGTACTTGATCAGCCGTGGCGCGGTGGCCTGGTTGTTCTGATTCTTTGGGTTGGACACCCGAGCCATGTAGACAATCTGCTCTTCAGCGTTAGGAGTGATGCTGACGAGTGAAGCGGCGTGAAGTTCGTGGTTCATCAGTACTCGGTGCGGGTGTTGGGGTTGTAAGGGTTGCGCTTATTGAACTGTATGCATCTTACCACAGCATCGTAGGCCGTGGAGAAGGTGTCGTTGGCCCCGCAGTAGGGGGCACGAGCATTCTCGTCACCCTCTACAGACCAGTCCCACCATGTGCCGTCGTATTCAAAGGTGATCTTCAGGTTAGAAGAGGTCATCAGATTCTTCCTGTTGAGGTTGGGAGTAAGGGATGTACCAGCTGGGATAGCTGAGCCTCCTGATGGTAGCAGGCCGGTTCGGCCATTCGCCAGTCTCTTCACAGGTTTTTAACAAACGCAGGGCGGCGATGCACTTGGCGGTGCCCTCAGCCATCATCTCCTCGTCCACCTGGAACAGGTCGACAGTGTATGGAGCCTTGCGCTCTACCCCAGCAAAGATAAAGTCGAATTTCTTGCCGAAGGCTACCTCAGCAGCCTTGGCGTAGTAGGCGGCCTGGAAATCGTACCCCAGACCCACCACCTTCTTGGTGAAGAGTTCGGGCTCAACGCTGTCGGTGGTCTTCAGATCCAGGACCAGGCCAGTCTCAACGTCCACGCGGTCAAGACGTGCCTTGCATTGGACCCCCTCCCATTCCCAGTAGATCGACACCTCGTTGTGCTTGATGTAGTCCTTCTGGGTGGGGTCGAAGTAGGCCAGTTGCCCGAGGGCCTCGGTCATGCCTTGCACGGAGCCCCAGGGATCGTCCTTGCCACCCTCTGAAAGCACCTTTTTGCGGCCCAGCTCCGCCTTCCATGCTTTGCCCTCCTTGGTGGCCAGGGAGAGGCCGTCAGGCTTTTTGACGTACTGGCGGTCAAATGCGGTTGCGCCATCTAGTACCCTGCAATGCAAAGCAGTCCCCATCTCCATCGCGGGAGTGGGGATCATCTTGAACTTCAGGGCTGCCTGGTAATGGGCTGGGCTCTCGAGGATCTTCTTGAGCGACGACTGATTGGCGCCCTCTTCGCGACGATAGTCAAAATCGCTTTCGTTGAATCGTACCTCTGCCATTTAGGCTAAAATAAAGTCTCCTGCCCGCAGTCTAGCGGGTAGATACTGATAAGCCAACGGGAATCCGCCTTTGGCGCTTTCTCCCACATCACCTCAATCTGAGGGATGATGCTGACCCTGTCGTCGACCCACAGGAGGCCGTTAGCAGCGTCCATAAGGGCTCCGATGATATTGTCTGCGTCCGCCCTGCCCTCGCCCTTGATTCGCAGCTCCAAGCGTAGTGGGCCCTCTAATGGAGGACCTTCCCATTGCTCCTTCAGCTGGCGCACCATTTCCTTCTGTTTCTTTTTGTATTCAACAGGCATGAAGGTCCCACGAGAGGTCACGCGGGGCCTTGCCTTGGAGAACAACGGTAGATCAACGATCAACTCGATCGGTGTCGAGGAAGATGACATAATACGTTAAGCCAAAAAGAAAGGCACCACTGATGACCAGGGTGCCAAGTGTTAGTCCGCAGAGTGCTAGAGGAGACATCGGGCTGCTTCCAACGGTGTCCTAGCATACCGCCAGAGGTTTCGGTCCTCATCGTAGATGAACTCGTTTGAGTGCAAGTGAGCAGCCGTGTAATTCATCACCCTGCGCCACGTCGGACCAACAAGGATCAAGGGCTTGTTCTCTAAGTGACCGACCTGCAGGAGCTGTACGACAGTCATCACCTCCAACAGAGTACCATAGCCACCAGGAAGAGCGATAAAAGCGTCGCAATCATCAGTAAACTGCTTAAGTCGGGTAAAAAAATCGTCGTGGTGAGTGTCAAGCTGCACGGCGTCATTGGTCTCTGCCTCGAAAGGCAAGTAAATGCTATATCCGAGCGAACAGACGCTATCGTCGCAGACTGAAGAGGCTCCGACATTGGCGGCTTCCATAAGGCCGGGGCCGCCACCGGTGGCAATTGTCCAGCCATTTTCTGCGAGCAATGCAGCTGCCTCTACAGTTTCCCGATAAATAGTCGAGTCCGGCTCAGGCCGAGCACTGCCAAAAAGCGCAACAGTTTTCATTCCGAGATACCTCCGATGCCGAGCACGTAAGTCTTCCCAAGCTTGTCGACGCCAAACTGAAGGCCGCGACGCTCAAAAGTACGAACGATCTCGCCTTTCTCGAACTGGTCAAGATCTTTGTGCAGCTCATCTACGTCAAAGTCGCAATATGCTGCAACCTCGTTAGCCCACTTGTTCGTCTTCTCATCCCAGTAGGCCTGAGAATACGCAGGCGCAGAATCCCACTCGGCCTGGCCCAGGAAGTCATCAAAGAAGCCCTGGGTCTTTCGGCGACGAGGCACTGGCTCGTACACGTCGTCCCATTGCTCGTCAGAGGGCTCCGTAAGCCGCACAGCGCCCTCTGTAGCGCATGCTGCGTAATCTTGCAGCACATCCTCATAGGTCACGCTGTAGGGGCTCTTAGAGGCCTCCAGGGCTTCGATCTCTCGCTGTAAATACCACTTTGCCTTTTTGAGGTCCTCAAGGGCGCAGTTCTTGCGGCCAGCACGGCTGACGTACTTAACCACGTTTCCGAGGCGGTACGAAAGCTGCCAGTCTTCAATCACGTCGATAGGCTCGTGAGCACGGCCTTCGGCGTAATGAGAGGGGCGATTGATGGGGTCGTGAGTCATTTTTGAATGTCCTCCATAATGTTACGGGCATCATAGCAGATGACGCGGCGGCTGCCAATCTTCAAGAAGACTACGCAGCGAACCTTGTCGCTGTACTCTACCTTACCTTTGCCCCAGCCTGCGCCGATAAAAACCTTAACAGCTGTACCTTTGCGGAAAATGGGCATTGGTGTTGACGGTTGATACATACGCTCAACCGACTTCATGGTAGAGGGCTTGGCGGTAAACTCGCCAGTTTTCTTGTTGAAACGGCCCATCAGTAATTGCCTCGATTCTTCTCAGGGAAGATCATAGCATTTCCAATTTGCCGCCAGAGGGCCTCGGCTTGGGCCCAGTTTAAGCCTTTGGTCTTCTCCTTGGTGTCTCGGTTGAAAACGGTGTACTGGCCGCCAGAGGGCGGATCCTGGTGGTCCTGAATGTCGCGCTCGAGGTTGCGCTGGTAGCGCTCCCGACGAACACGCTTGTTGTTTCGTTCAGCCATCGAGATGCTCCAGCGCAGATTGAATCACGTGCCACGAATCAGCAGTCTCAATTCCATTTGAAAGATCCTTAAGGGCATCAAGCGCCTGCTCTTTCAAGCTCGGCGGCTTGGGGCGACGGCACTGCATAAGGTCTTCGCCATCAAGACCCCAATCATCCATCAGCGCACAGCACGCCTCTAGCTCCTGGTCGGCGCCCCATTGGGAGGCAAGACACGAAAGTTCATGCACGGCAACTGTTGCAGCCGGGTCTAGGTAGCTAAAAAGCTTCTCTCGCCACTCCTGCGCCAGCTCCTGCGGTGGGGTGATGGGGTGTTGTGTCATGGAAGAAATCAAAAAGGGACAGGCAGACGGTCGCGCTCCTCCTTGGCCAGGTCGGCCAACAGGTGCTGGGGCATCATAGCATCCAGCGCGGTCACCACGTTGATGACGTGAGGAACGTTCTGGCGGTTGGCCCCCAGGGTTAGAACCCAAATGTCCTGATCCTCATTATAGCGACAGAGACTCTCGCCAACCATCTCGCCAAGAACTTCGTCAACCAGCAGCTCCGCACGGCTGCGGTCACCGTAGTCGCCCAGGAACGGGTCCCAGGCGCCGACTTTGAGGTCCTCAACCGAGCAGACCGACGTGAGAGAGGCAACCACCTCACAGGGCCGTACAGCCCCGCGATATAAGAGGATCGGCCAAACAAAAGCCCGTACATTCGCATGAGTCAGTATGGGTGTGTCGTCAAACAGGAGCCCACAGTAGCCTGGGGCCATTTCGGATTCAGTGATGTCCATAAAAAAGGGGAGGCGTTGAACCTCCCCAGTCTATAGCATGATCCTGGTCATGTCAATCAGAATGGTACGTCTTCGCTGCCGGCTCCGCTTTTACGAGCCTCTAGGTAGGTGATTCGAGCGTTCTTTACGTCGAGGAAGACTTTATCCTGATACTCGCGCTGAACCAACTGTCCAGTCACTGCAACCTTATCCCCACGCTGGAGACGGTCTGCAGCGATCTCGGCAGCTTTGCCGCGAACCTCAACACGATAGAACTGGCCCTTGGACTCTTCGCCGGGCTTGGAGTAGACGTATTCCCGGTCAACCACAGAGAAGGTGGCCAGGGTGGTGCTGTCGAACTGCTTGACTGTTACAGGGCTATCGCCTTGCTTGCAGGTAACGGTTCCAGCGAGGGAGAGAGAAGCCATTTGTTTCGGTAAATAAAAGTGGACGTCCTTCTACAGTCTACTGTACGCAGTGCTGTTGGATGAGGCGGCAGTTGTCACGGATGCGCTTGCGCAGGGTTTCCTTGTAAGGTAAGCCGTTCCGCTCCAGCGCCTTGGCCATGCTGCCCGTATCCAGGTAGCTGACAATCAGCTTCTGGGTCTCGGGGTCAACCCCGATTTCATCCATGATCTCAAAGCACTTGCTGTAGTCAGTGGTTTCTTCGGGGTCATGGATCATATTGTCAACACTGAAGTTCTCTGACAAGAGAGTCCCTTCGGCCGTCGGAATGTCGTAAGAGATCAATCTGTAGGCCTCCTTGGCACAGTCCGCTGCATGCTTGAGCCAGGTAGTGCTCATTGTGCGACGAGAGGACGTACCTCTCTTGTTGAAGACGTTGATCTCGCGAGCCGTGGATTCAGGCACGCGGATAAGGCTCATCTTGTCAACATGGTACTTGCCAATAGATTGACGGACCCATGCATTGGCATAAGTAGCGAAGGTGTAGCCGCGCTCTGGGTCGAACTTGACCGCTGCACGACGAAGGCCGAAATAACCCTCTTGCAACAGGTCGAGGGTAAAATCGCTGTAGAGCCTCAGGTGCTGACCTTTGACATAAGCTAGGGTGAACTTGACTACAAGTCTAAGATTTGCCTCACACAGCTTGTTTACCAGTTTCGTGTGATTAGCAGAACCGACTTTGGCTTTTTGGATACGACGAGCCAGCTTGAGCGTCTCTTCTTGGTCCAGCATGGGAAGGCGCTTAGCGCGTTGAACCCAGCCGTCGACAGCATTTGTCATAGATTTCGTTTCCCCGAAGGGCCTTAGTTACTTTTCAAGTATGCCAGAAAAAAAGGGCCCCGTCAAGTGGGACCCTCGTAGTCTTTAATCACTTTACCTTGGAAAACCTGAGCGAATGATAAGGTAATGCTATCGATGTCACCACTGCTCCTCGCTGGGTGGGGCGAACTTAGCGTTGAGCTGCTGGATCTCGCTTTCGGTCTTCTTGCCAACGGTTGCGACTCCCTTGGCGAAGTCTCCTTGGATGATCTCGATAAGACCCTCGACGGCGTGGGTGGTGAAGCCCTTGGCAAGAGCGGCTTCTCGAAAGTCGGCCTCAGTTGCCTCAGAAGTGCCACCAGTAGTCGCCGGTGCAGCCTTCTTGGCCGCAGGAGCAGCCTTTGGGGCAGGCTCAGAGGCAGAGTCAGGGGCAGAGTCGCGATAGCCGCTCTCCAGGGCGATCTTGGCCCACAACTCGTATGCCAGGCCAAAAGTCATTGCAGCTGCCATGCACATGCCGCGACGCTGCGTGTCTGAGATGTCGCGAGCTGTGATCTTGTCGAACGGGATGGCGTTGTTCTTGTGATCCATGACCGCCTGAGGCAGTGCGGGGGTCACGGTGCCGTCAACGTGCTGGAAGCGGATCATCAGATAGCCGCCAACAGGAGCGCGGTGAAGCAGTCCTTCGGCGCTGGGCTCATAGTCAACCATCCAGCCTGGCGCGTTCTGACGCAGCAGGTTCATAGTGCGGGACCAGTTGATGTAGCTGGCGCTGAAACGGCCAGAGCCAATGGTTTCTACCAAGTCCTTGGTAGCGACGCCTGCAAGGTTGGGAAGGTCGGCCATGGTGTTCTGTCGGGGGACCTCTCCAGTATACACCACTAAAGCCCGAGCAGGAACTTGAAGTTGTAGCTCAGGAAGAATCCCGAAAGCCCTATCAGATCCCACGCCTTGGCCTTGATGCCAAATGGCATGAGCAGGAACTGGCCTGCAGTGTTGATAATCACGCCCTGCCAGACAAAGCCCGAGGTCACCAGGACATAGGCGGAGCAGAGAGCCAGCGAGCCTAAAATCCTAAGGGTGTTGACGGTTCGTTGGCTCATTCCGAATCTGGTTACTTGATTCCTGCCTGACCTCCTTCAGCTTAGCGGCCTCTGCTTTCGCCCTCTTCCGACGCCTGTAGCGCCTTTGCTTCATCACCTCGTACCCGGTCGGGTTGTCCTTGATCCAGATCGACTTGAACACATGCAGGTCCTTGCGCTGCCAGATGCCGGCACCAGCCACCATGCGCCAGATCCGCGGCTCAGCTTCCGGGAACTCGGCCAGGTACTTCCCGATGGCCTCCCCACCGTCCTCGTACTTCTGGCGGCCGGCTTGCCTCTCCTTCTCGACGATCTTGTATTTGACAGTCATGTATTCAAGTATTTATAGATATATAGAGGAAGTGTCCACTGAGTTCCTACTTTAGTGTCCACTGAAGGGGTACCCCCTCAGGTAGTACCCAATGAAGGGGTACCCCCTGAGTGGTGTACTTCGCATGCTATACTGGAAGTACCCCCGACCAGTATTCCAATGAGAATCCTGCCCCCAGAGGCGCCCAATGGCCATTTCGAGCGGGTTCGCCATGAACAGTTGCGGCACGAGCTTGGACGCTCCAACCCGGCGGCGTTCGTCCTGTTCGTTGAACTGATCTCGTACACCCGCCGCACCTTCGAGACGGACGAACACTATTGCAACACCGTCGGCCGCAGCCTTTCGACTTTTCGCAAGCAGCTCGGCGTCCTGAAGAAGGCCGGCCTGATCCGTCGCGATGGCAAAGACCTGCAGATCTGGCCGTTTGGCGCCATCAGCCCTGAAGAGGAGGAGCCCGAAACGACCATCATGGCCGAGGTGGCCCAGCTTCCTCGGACCCAGGTTCGAATCCCCACTAAGGAACGCTGGGAGATGATCACCAAGGCCTGGAATGACAATCGCCCAGAGGATTGGCCGATCTTCGGCTCCAAGAGCGAAGGCGTGAAGATCGCCATCGGAGAGCAGATGAAGCGCCTTGGCCTGGAAACTGATGACTACGACAAGTACATCGGAGCAGTCTTGCGAGGAGCATCCCAGGATACAAAGCTCCCTGATCAGTACCGAAATCCGGGCGCGATCTTTGGTCGCAATGGAGCCGTGCCGGACTGGCAGGTCGAGCGCTGCGAGCGCTATTACCGCCTTGGCCTGAAGACCGAAAGGCAAGCTATGGCCGTCGAAGCCATCAAGGAAGCCCAGGAGCAGAAGTTACAGGAATGGGACAAGCGAGAAGCAGAGGATCAGGTCAGAGCCGAAAGGGCAAACAGGATCTCGACAGAGGTTCGCGAGGCCTACAACCAGTACAAGCCTGATGGCTGGGCAGAGTTCAAGCCAAACGACTACAAAGCCTGCTCCATGATCAGGATTTGGTGCGATCAGCTCGGTGCTACGGAAGGCTCATATGGCGATATTGTCAGAAAGGCTCTTACCGGGTATATTGGGCGAGCACTGACACCTAACGAAGCAGCACCTCCTCTCTGCAAATTCGAGGACTCCCCCTTCGGGCAGGGTTACAACCGTTACCTGAAACTGAATTGATGAATCTCCCCCACTACATCCAGAAAGCCGTTGACCTGGGCCTGCTTGAGGTCACGGAAGGCAAGATCACCGGCTGCAATAAGGACGCGGTTGAGACCGTGTTCGGAGCTGCTCGACTGGTAGAGAAGCTTCAGCCGACTACAACCGCAAAGCTGGACGACACAACAGACCAAGAAGCTATCGTGCTTTGCCGCATCCTTTCGTCCCCTAGCGGGCGGGCCAGAGAGTACTGGTCTGACCTCCGCGTAGCCTTTGGCATCGGCCATGGTCAATCCCTTCCCATGAACCTTTGGTCGACTCGCGTGTTTCGCGCAATCGGCAACGAGATCGACCGCACCTTCCTTGGCGAACGCGATTCGGCAATCATCTCTAGAGAAAGCCTGATCACTCAATACGCGAACCTTGCCCCGGCAAGCCAGACCGTATCGACGATCGAGTTCAACAAGACTGTTAGCGAGCTTGGCGCAGCCGATGCCATGAGCGCCTACGGTGACGCTCAGTCCGAGTTCGGTACTGCTCTTGATATCCTCCGCCAGCAGCGCGTGCGAGCCCTCTACAAGGAGACGCTGAGCATGGCTGATCAGGTCGGACGCACTGACAGCAAGCTTGAGAAAAACATCGAATTCCTGCAGTCCCGCTCCATGGAGTGCCTTGGCATGCTCAGGGGCTCCATTGGCCAGCAAGGCAACTTTGGCGATCTTGTCGATAACCTGCTTGGCACAGACGGTCGGGCCGGATTCATGGACGGCATGATGAACGCGCAAGCTAGCGAGCGACCAATCTCTACCGGCATCCTCGCTCTTGACATCGACATGGAAGGCGGCATCTATCCTCCCTCCAGCATCAGCACAGGCGGTCGGCTTTTCACGCTCGCGGCTCGTACCGGCGCAGGTAAGACACAGATTGGCGTGCAGGTGGTAGCCCAGGCGGCTTACTCCGGACTTACTGTTGGCTTTATCTCGGCCGAGCTTGACCAGGCCAGCATTTCCGCCAGGTTGTGGGCGTCTTTAACCAAGAAGTCAGATGGACAGGGAGTCTTTTCCGGAAAGCTTACAGCGCCACCGGAATCAGAGAAGGGTCAGATCGGTGAGGCTCTGATGCATGCCGCCGGCAAGATTCAAGCCAATGGCGGCCGCTTGCTTGTTGAGGCGCCCTGGGGTGCGGACGTTGACACCGTAGTCAGTACGATGCGCTCGATGAAAGCAAAGCACCCAGAGCTTCGCCTGGTAGTCCTTGACCACTTCCACTGCCTGTCTCGTCACAAAGGGGCCCCGTCAAACGAGTCGGCGATGATGGAAGAGCGGGCCTACAAGCTCATGACCGCCGCCAAAGAGCTAGACATCGACCTCATTGCTTTGGCTCAAATGAACCGAGTCGGCATGGACATCGTTAGCTCCAAGCATGCCCCCGGCCTGGACCAGATCCGCGGTACCGATGCTCTAGCCCACGTTTCTCACGCAGTGTGGATCATCCGTAGCGAGCAAGCAGCCGAAGACGGGGGTGGTCAATATAAGACCGGTAACCTGGAACTGTGGCACGCTAAGACCCGTGGTCGTCAAGCCTACTGGGACGAAGCTACTCAATCAGTCCAGGGTATCCGTGGTCACATCGAGAAGTCGGTAATCTCTATCAACCATCCGACTTCCTCTATCGCTTCCGACGACACCCGTTCCCTATTGCACTCATGAGAAGGTTTCTATTCCATACCGTCGCCTGGACCTCCGTGGTCTTGGTCAACTTGTTGACCTGGTTCTATAACATCTCCTCCGTGGTCGGCGAATGGTCTATCAACACAGCTAGAGTCCTTATCGCTCAGGCTGCTGTGTTTTTGATGAGGAAGGCCGACCTTGAATACTTTGAAGAGCGTCTTGCCGAAGAAACCGCCCAGCTCGAACTAGAACAGCAGAATACTGAGCTGGGCCTGCTTGCTACCGCTACAAAGCTAAAGGAGCACGCCTTAGAGATCGGAGACTGGACAGATCATCACACTGAAGCGCTCAACGCGATCGGTAACTCCTTGCTAAATGACTGCGGCTGGGAGGAAGATGACATTCACCAGTACCTGAAAGACGTAGTGGAGTCCGGTACAGATCTAAGCTACAACCCGCCGGATGAAGAAGACCTGTAAGGTCAGCCGCTATACTGTGTAGGAACCCGTTGGGGTTTGGGGGAGAAGAGGGGGCCGAAAGGCCCCTTTTTCATGCCAAGCCTTCTTCGATTGCCCGGATGATCCCAGAGCGTCTGATGTACAAGCCAACAGTGGCTCCGCGTTCAAAGAACGGTTTGACGTAATAGATTGTTTCGCCTGTCGTTGGATCCAAGTGCTGAGTGGGAGGCAATGCTGAGCCGGTGGGCTTCAGCTGTCCGTCTACCCACATATAGCCTGGTAGGAATCCAAGGATCTGCATCAATCTGTTACGTCCGCCTATACTTTACCGAAAAATACAGCCCCATCCATCATGGTCATTGGCGACTAGAAAACGATCCATTAGCAGGTCTCGCTCGTAATTAACGTTCTTGCCATCTGTTGGACCAGCCTTGGGATAGCTGCCGTTGACCAGATCAAGCTTGCCGAATGGATCATGGGCGTAGAAGTACTTCTCATCGTATCCGATCAAACAGATGTAGTGTCCACCACCGGTAGGGCTTGAATGATGCCCCTTGTGCAAGATGCCAATAGGGATTGGGATTCCCTCGTCGAGCTGGTCCACCAGTACCTGCTCGGTTAGGTTGGTACGAAAATCCACTTCCATGCCCAGGCTCCTGGCGGCCTTTACCTGAGCCTCTGAAGACACGGTGTCACCGTACTTGAATACGATGTTCAGATAAGTGTCGTCATCGCCTCCTTCCAGCGCTTCTGGATCAAGGTAGTCGATAGCCATAGCCATCGAGGAGCTGAAGCAGCTGCGCTCGCCGTGGCCTGTCCTACTGTCGCGCTGATAGAAGTACTCGACATCTAGTGGAAATTTGATGCTGGGAGGCCCTTCCTTTGCAGCCTCGTCAGATGGGTCTTTATGGCCCCTGTAGATGGCCTTGAACCTTTCCAGGGTCCACTCATCCACAGCGGCTTCCAGGGCGTCCCAGGCGGCATCCTGGTGCTCCTGAGCGGTGTAGTAAAGAGCGGCACGCTTAAGGAAACCTTCCATGACCATTAAAAAAGCACCCCGTAGGGTGCCAAGGGTTATGCGGTGATGGCTTGAAGAGTTGCGTCAGGGAGGCGTTCCGGAAAATAGGTGAGGCGGGCGACGTAGCCATTTAAATAACCTATCGATGAGCCTGTTTGCCTACCAATTTGTAAATCTGGTGGATAATCTGGAAAAACTATGTTGGCTAGATTGCCACCAAGAGAACCATTGAGATAACTTATTTGATTATCAGGTGTTGCAATATTGCCAGCAGAGAAGTTAGTTAATCCTATAGCTTGTTTTATGCGTGGGATAGTGACCGTCGTCCCTACTGCTCGTAAAAACCCGTTATTCCCGTTAGTACCTGTACCTGCTGCAGTACTCACTCTATTTTTAGCTGACACAGTCCAGCCATAGTCACCGAAAATTGTTCCCTCACTCTGGTTATACCGACTAGTAAAATTACTCCCAGTAATACTCGCCACATCCGCCGACCGTGTTAGTGCTGTGCCGCTGGTTGGGATGTAGGAGGTTGGGAAGGATCCTTCTTCTATTTGGACGCCCCAGATATAGATTGTTGCGGTTTGTGGTACTGGAAGATCACCTCTAAGTCCAATTCTTACCTGCCTACTCCCGCTAGCATTTAATTTTGTATAAGTAATTCTTTGCCACTCGGTCGTAACAGAGACCGTATTAACAGTTCCAGTATTATGGTCAAACACTAAGTTAAAGTTTGAATCCGCTTTAATCCAAGCGCTTAAAGTGTAATTTGTAGCGTTTGCCGAATAGGTTTGACTAATAGTAGAAACATCTCCACCAGTACTGCCACCTGTAACGTCAAAGTCAATTTGAGTTGCGTTGCTAGTTCCGTCTGGAGATACCGCAGCATTTGGTGTAATTGCAGGAGTTTGTCCCGTACCACCGGTAACATTAAACCAAGAGGTAGTAGTTGTATCAAAATTTTCGCTATAAACAATTAAATTAGTCCTACTCTCCTCAATCAACAACCCAAGACTCTCACCCGTAGTTGGGTTGTGATCAAAGCGTGGTGCTGCGGATGGGACGTTGGTGGTTGGGATGTAGGTTGTGGCGGTGGTGCCGATTTCTACCTGAAAACCAGAAGCATAAAATCCTTTAGTTGTATCGCCTGCATAATTAAATTGATTTAGGTTATTTACCGTTTGAAATACAGGCCTAAGATTTGAAGAAGTAGTAGCAGTGTCAGTAAAAGAAAATCTGTACCAGTTATTGCCTAGGCTTTGAGAGTTTATTGTAGGGCTAGTCCCGCCAGAAATTGTCCCAATTTGCGCGTTGTTAACTAAATCC
>Ga0208898_1001750_pt1 | contig 14007 bp, 19 predicted proteins | sample VirMetDEL_Mar_4_FD_184513 | JGI IMG/M metagenome (GOLD analysis project Ga0208898, IMG submission 184513) | Aqueous microbial communities from the Delaware River and Bay under freshwater to marine salinity gradient to study organic matter... | ecosystem: Environmental > Aquatic > Marine >...
TCGGCAAATGGGACGACAAGTGCAGATATTGGACTTCAAAAATTGGCGAGGCTTTAATCACTTACTTTGACCTTGACCAAAAAGGATATAGAACTGCAAAAGGTAAGTGGGAAGTGAGGTACTAATGAGCGAGCATGTTTGGTGCCATGGTCCAAGTTGCCATTTAAATCACACAATAGATAGAGTGCGAGGTAGCAAGGGCAGTAAAGTTTTACGAACTCGTAAGGTACAATTTAATCCAGAATACATAAACATGTATTCTTATTTTTGCAGTAATGGTTGTTATAATGAGTTTGCAAATAAATACATTCAACAAGTCATTGCGATTGCACCGAGGAACGAGCCACTAGAAACACCGATTGAAAACCCAGAAAGAACTAAGCACACAACTAATTGGGGTTATACTTATTACAATACTAAGATAAGAGAACGAGAGGTGTGACAATTTTATCCATGGACCATGAACCATGGTCCATGGTACAAGACCTTATTAACAGAAAGGAATAATATGAACACACAAACTAAACAAGACGAGAGAACAGAGGAACGTAAGAATAGATTTACTGGTGAGTCTATTATGCTTACACCTGCTGAGGCTATCAAGCATGACAGAATATTCTTGAATGAGTTAGCCGCAACACTCGAAGATAAACAAGCAGGCTTCGACGGTGCATCTAAACTATGGGACAAAGTCCGACAAGATATTAATTGGTTTAGACAGCACAACGCTGAGGCTTATATGGTTCTGTTAGACTAGATGTCATGAGCCAGGGGCCAAGCCCCTGGCTTCTAGTTATTATCTGGATAGAGGTACCAGGCCCCATCCGAAATTTGCAATTTTTTAATTAATCAATATAGTATGTATAAAAAGGGGTCCCTACAGGTGCGACATTTTGCTGAGTTTTGGATATTTAAAGCCGTAAAATACTTTTTGGGATCAAAAACATATGTGTAAAAATTTTTTAGAAAATTTTTTGGAACGCCTTTATGGATATAGATAAGTTAAAGAAGTTTGAGAAATTACCACCTGATATAAAAAGACAATTAGCTTTATATATGGCTAAATGGAAAGATAAGAAAAAAGAAGCTGAAATTAGAAATGACTTCATGGCTTTTGTAAAACATGTATGGCCTGATTTTGTAGAAGGTTCTCATCATAGAAAAGTTGCAAAAAAATTTAATGACATTGCTACAGGAAAAATAAAACGTGTTATTATTAATATGGCACCAAGACATACGAAGTCTGAATTTGCATCTTACTTACTTCCTGCATGGATGGTTGGAAGAAATCCTAAATTAAAAATTATTCAATCAACTAACACTACAGAATTATCTGTAAGGTTCGGACGTAAAGCAAAACAACTTATGGATTCACCAGAGTATAAAGAAGTTTTTCAAACAAGATTAAAAGAAGATAGTCAGGCTGCTGGTAAATGGGAAACACAACAAGGTGGAGAATATTATGCTGCCGGTGTTGGATCTGCAATTACTGGAAGGGGTGCAGATTTATTAATCATTGATGATCCACACACTGAACAAGATGCAATGAATGCACAAGCGTTAGAGAGAACTTATGAATGGTACACATCAGGTCCACGACAACGTCTACAACCTGGTGGAACAATTGTTATCGTTATGACAAGATGGAATGAAAAAGATTTAGCAGGAAGATTAATTAAAGCACAAAAAGAACCTAAAGCAGATCAGTGGGAAGTAATTCAATTTCCTGCAATCATGCCAAGTGGTGAGCCCCTGTGGCCTGAATACTGGTCCCTGAAAGATTTAGAATCGGTTCGTGCATCAATACCACTTTCAAAATGGAATGCACAGTACATGCAAAATCCAACTGGTGAAGAAGGAGCATTAATCAAAAGAGAATGGTGGCAAGATTGGGAAGGAGATATTCCACCAATACAACATGTCATACAATCTTATGATACTGCATTTATGAAAAAAGAATCGGCTGACTTTTCTGCAATTACGACTTGGGGTGTGTTCACTCCCAATGAAGATAGTGGTCAATGTTTAATATTACTCGATGCAATTAAAGGAAGATATGAATTTCCTGAGTTACGTAGGATCGCGATGGATCAGTATGGGTACTGGAATCCGGAAACAGTGATTATTGAATCTAAAGCTTCTGGTCTTCCATTAACTTACGAGTTGCGAAAACTAGGGATTCCTGTTATAAATTTCTCACCCTCTAAAGGTAACGATAAACATACGAGGGTAAACAGCGTTTCGCCGTTGTTTGAGTCAGGACGTATTTATGCTCCTAAGGAAATGGAGTTTGCACAAGAGGTTATTGAAGAATGTGCAGCGTTTCCATATGGAGATCATGATGACTTGGTGGACTCCATGACACAGGCGGTAATGAGATTTAGACAAGGTGGTTTGATTCAACACCCTGAAGATTATCAGGATGAACCATTGCCACAGAAACAGAGGACCTATTATTAATGGATAAATTTTTTGATATTATAAAAAAACTTAGAGTCCCGGCTCAACAAGGAAAAATTTCTAGACAAGCAGCAATTGATGCACTGATGCAGGAATCAGGGGTCAGTGAAGAAATAGCAGCTAGAGCTGCAGATAATTTATTTAAAGCAGCTCCTGAAGGAGGTATTACTACTCTTCCTCAAGCAGAAGTAATCGAAGCATCTTTTAAACCAGGTATGGATAAAAGAGGTAAAGTGGTTGAAGAATCACCGAGTCAGGCCTCAGGGTCCAGGAATCTATTAACCGAAGAAGAAGCTCCAGGATTATTTAATCTTCGAAGAGAAGCGGAATCTTTAGCAGATGAAGAATCTTGGAAATATAGTATGTCACTTTATAAACAGAAAAAATCTAAAGCTATGGAACCAGTTTATCAAAAGTATGGTGCTCAAACTCAAAAAGATAAAGAACTAATAGATGAATTATTTGACATGGATTTAGAAGGTAAAGTTGTACCTAATGAATTTAAATCAAAACCAAAATATAAAGATGCAACTGCTAAAATTTTTATTCAAGAATCAGTTGAAGATATTGCAGGTGCAGATGATATTGTTACTGAGATTTTATATAGTGATGAAGCGACTAAGTTTTTAGAGAACCAAGGTTTAGATAACTATATTAATTACGTGCACACTCAATTAAAAGATCAAGGGTTATCTTTTAATAAAAATTTATTAAAAAGATTTTTAAAAGAAAAATTTGAACCAGAAGGTTTTGCGGATGGTGGTAGAATTGGATTTAAAGATGGTCCTGGTAAATTAGGTATCATTCAATCTTTATTAAAAAAAGTAAATGAGATTGCACCGGGCTCAACTGCTGTAGGTAAAACTACAAAAGCAATGAATGAGGCAGCTGCAAGAAAAAGAGCTGAACAAGAATTGTTTGCAGGTTTTAATGAAAGAAATCCTATTAGACCTTCTAATGAAAAAATAATTGAACGTGAAAAAATAGATGTAGACATTGGAACGATAGAAGATTTTTATGATGACTTTGTACAAGCAGGTGGAGATCCAAGTGTCACACTAAAAGATTTACAACAAGGATATAATTTAAAAAAAGCTTATCCATTTAATACACCTTACATTAATAAGAAAGGGAAATTAATTGGACAAGAAGCAACTCAAAAAATGTATCCAGAATCTAAAAAGTTTTACATTGAAGATGAAGATGTACTTAGCCAAAGAATAACAGATATAAGAGAAGGTAGATTACCTAGAACAGCTGAAGGTGAAAGAATAGGTGTAGATGTACCACCAATGCCTAGTGGTTTTAAATTGAGTAGAGAAAAATTATTAAAAAATTATCCTGAAATTGATGAAGCTTTTGCAGATCAAATTATGGCAATGGATAAAGACATGCAAGGCATAACTCTTACAATGATAAAAGACAGAAGACGTGATCCAGAATTATATGATCAGCTATTAGAAAAATATGGTCAATCAGATAAATTCCAAGCTGAGTTTGATAAAGCAGTTAGAAGAAAATTAAACGCTAATGGTGGCCTCAACTATTTAATGGGGTTCTAAATGAAGATTGGTGAATACGAACAAATGATGGCGTGGCTGAAAAAGCCAAAACGACTATTCTCATCTAGAAAAGATACAATTGGTGGTGGAGCAATTCAAGGCGAGGATCTTGGATCAAGAATGGGTTTTGCTGGACCTGTATTATTAAAAACTGGAGAGAATAAAGGTAAATGGAAAGTTAGATTTAGAGATCCTAAATTTGGTAAAAGAGAAGGACAAAGCGGATTTAATGAAGGAGATAAATTCTTTGCAACAAAAGAAGAAGCAGATGTTTTTTATCAAGATCTTTTATCTAAGAAAGATGAAAAACAAGCAGCGGGTTTAGCAAAAAAAAATGTAGCTGTTGAAAAACAAGCAAAACAAATTAACGATTTTGTAAATACTTTTGTTGATAAAAATATCATTAACTTTGGTATTAGAGATTATGATAAATTTGAAAAAGCTTTAATAAAAGAATTTGATGAATCTGGTATTAAAAGTGCAAGTGGTAGACAAGCTAAATATAAAGATCTTCCTAACGTTGGAATAAAAGAAGCAGAGAATTATTTTAAAAAATTATTCTATACAAATAAAATTAATTCTGATCCAGATCTTCAAAAAAGAATAGGAAATTATCTAAAATATTATAACACAGATAAAAAGTTTTATGGAGAATCACAGTTAGATAAAGAAGCTAAAATACTAGCTAGAAAACAATATGCAGATGCATTAGAAAATGCTGGAGATGTTTTATTTATACTAGGAGACGACAAAGTAGGAAACGGTAAATTTAGATCAGGTATTGTTAAACAATTCTTTCCAGAAGAAATGGAAATTTTTAACAGAAAAAAACAAGCCTCTGGAGCTGCATATGAACAAAAATTAGCACAGATTGAATCAAGATTAACTCCAGAACAATTAAAACAAGTTTTAAATGGTGAGACTTCAATTAAAAGATTTATGGCAAAGCAAAGTGATAAGTTAAAAGAAATATTTGACTTATCTACTCTAGATGAAGGTTTAAAATTTAATTTAGATCATGCAGAAGGAATTGCAGAAATTGTAAAGATGGAGAATCCTGATGACATTATGCGTGCATTAAAAAATTTAATTGGTATGACTTCTGCTAGAAATTATGAACTAGGATGGAAAGGTTATTCTACTTCTAGAAAAAATTTATTAAATAATATTGAACAAGGAATAGATGTAGACAAAAATTTAAAAGAATTAAATGATTTAACTAAATCTGTATATCCAGAAACACAAGGCAAGGATGCCTATAAAATTATTAAAGGTAAAGTTACTCCAACAAAAAACTTTCAATTTATGTATGAACCTGAAAAAGCTTTTGGACAATACTTTATGGAAATAGGTGGTACTGAAAAAGGAACTGAACAAATTATAAGACAGGCTGCAGAAAATCCGCAGCTAGAAAAATTTATTACAGAAATAGAAGGTGGTAATTTTGAAAACTTTCCAAAGGTTGTTGAGAAATATAGAAATAATAAAATTAACTTTGGTAAAACTTTAAATTATTATTGTGGTATTGCAGGTAGAGCAAGAGCCGCAACAGGTTTAGTTCCAGGTGCGACTTGTAGTGCAGATGACATCGTACAAGGAATGAAGATTGATGCTAAAACCGCAGCAGGTAAAACACGATTAACAAACGTTGCTAAAAATTTTGGAAAAGTATTTGGTAAAATTGTAGCTCCTATTGATATTGGAATTGAAGGAGCATTTGCTATGCCACATTTATTACGTGGAGATATTGAAGGTGCGATTGGTGCAACGACTGCAGGTTTATTTGGTGCAGGTAAAGATGCAATGGAACAGGTTGGAGAAAAGTTTGGAACGGATAGTATAGAATATGCATTGTATGGTAGAGAACAAGCTTTACAGAAAAAAATAACTGCAATGGGTGAACTCGATAAATTATTTTCACAATCAGAACAATTAGGACTAATTCCTTCTGAAGAAGGTGTAATGCAAAAAGAGATAGGAAGAGAACCACAACAAAAAGCTTTACAAAAACAATTTGCTAATCAATTTAAAACATTAGCAAAACTAGATACTGAAGCTACGCAAGATTTTGAAAAATATTATCCGGCAACTAGTAATTTTGAAACATCAAATAAAGCTCTACAGAACATTCGTAGTTTTTCGGATGAGATACAACAATCTGGAATTTTAAAACCATCTGATCCAACTACATTAAAAGGATTTTTAGAAACTGGAGGTGGTAAGTCTCAATATCCACTTTTAACACGTTTTGATATACCGGCATTACAAGCACAAGCAACTGATTATACAGGAATGGATTATCTAGATAGAATTTCTGCAATGCCAACTGGTGTTGCTGCACAAGTTCCTGCATTTGAAAAAGAACAAGTTGGTAAAGGAATAAAAGAATATGCAATGAAGTACGGACCAAGAGCTGCTAAAGAATTTTATGAAGCTCAAGGAATTGATACACAACCTTACTTGTCTGGTATGTCACCAATTCTATATATGAAAATGGGAGGCCGGATACAGTTAGCTAATGGTGGTAGATTATCTTTTGCAGAAGGACCAGAAGATCCTAAGAAAAGAGCTACATTAAAAAAAATTGGTATTGGTGGAGGTATCGCTGGTGGACTAGCAACAGGATTAATTAACATATTAGATTTATTTAAAGGTGGTGCAAAGACAGGTGTAGTTGCAACTAAAGCTGCACAATCAGAAGCAGAAAAATTATTTTTTGATTTAGTTAATGCTGTAAAAAATAAAGGGATCATAGATAAATTAGATAGGGTGTCTGATTTTAGTAGAGGAGGTGCATATTACGAATATAAAGGTGTTAAAGTTCTAGAAGATGGAGAGAATATTGAACTTCAATTTACTACAGATAAAGGTGCACCGGCTGTTGTTGAATACAGAAAACCAGGTTATGAAGTAGACCCTGAAGCCGGAACCTCGTATAAAGTTCCAGGAGAGTTTACTAACGAAGGTCAAGAAATAGCAAGATATGGTCAAGATGGTGATGTGGATATTGATTTTGAAAACGAGATTATTGATCCTATTGAAAACGTAAAGAAAATAATTGATGACTAAACGTTTAACTACAACTATTCCCCCTAAATCAGGACCCATGCCTCAGGGCTTGAATATTTCGTATAATACTGTTAAAACAGTTCAACAATCTGGAGAAAAAATAAATGGCAGACAATATGGACAACGTGGACAAGGCACTACCCAACGAACCACGAAAAGAATTTAATATACCTGGTGAAGAAGAAATTAGAGAACAGGTAGTTGAAGAAGTTGAAACAGAACAAGAATCTTTAGGACCTGTTGACATTCAAGAGAATGAAGATGGTTCGGTAGATATTAATTTAGATCCGGCTGCTGCAACTCCTGAAGGTGGTGACGAGCATTATGCAAACCTAGCAGATTTTTTACCGGAGGATGTTCTTGGAAGAATGGCATCCGAACTAACTTCTAAATATCAAGAATATATTTCGTCAAGAAAAGATTGGGAAAAAACTTACACACAAGGTTTAGATCTTTTAGGTTTTAAATATGACAATCGAACAGAACCCTTTCAAGGAGCAAGTGGTGCAACGCATCCAGTATTAGCAGAAGCAGTTACACAGTTTCAAGCATTAGCCTATAAAGAATTATTACCGGCAGATGGACCGGTTCGAACACAGATCATTGGATTACAAACTCCAGAAAAAGTGCAACAGGCAACTCGTGTTAAAGATTTTATGAATTATCAAATTATGGATCAGATGAAAGAATACGAACCAGAATTTGATTCTATGTTATTTCACTTACCATTATCAGGATCAACTTTTAAAAAAGTTTATTATGATGAAGTGGAAGGACGAGCGGTATCGAAGTTCGTTCCTGCAGATGATTTAATTGTTCCGTACACAGCTACCTCATTAGATGATGCGGAAGCAATTATTCATCGTGTAAAAATTTCTGAAAACGAATTACGTAAACAACAGGTTGCTGGTTTTTATAGAGACATTGATATTGGAAGACCTGGAAATCAAGAATCGGAAATAGATAAAAAAGAACGAGAGCTTGAAGGAATTTCTAAAACAGCAAATGAAGATGTATTTACTTTATTAGAATGTCATGTGAATTTAGACATTGAAGGTTTTGAAGATGTCAATGCACAGACTGGTGAGCCGTCAGGAATTAAACTTCCTTATATTGTAACTGTAGAAGAATCTTCACGAGAGATTTTATCTATTAAAAGAAACTATGAAGTAGGAAATCCTAAAAAAGATAAAGTACAATATTTTGTACACTTTAAATTTTTACCGGGTTTAGGGTTTTATGGTTTCGGTCTAATCCACATGATTGGTGGACTGTCAAGAACAGCGACCGCAGCTTTAAGACAGCTCTTAGATGCGGGAACGTTATCTAATCTGCCAGCTGGTTTTAAAATGAGAGGAATAAGAATTAGAGATGATGCACAATCAATTCAACCAGGAGAATTTAGAGATGTTGATGCACCGGGTGGAAATTTAAGAGATTCATTTATGATGCTTCCGTTTAAAGAACCAAGTCAAACACTACTTGCATTAATGGGAGTAGTAGTTCAAGCAGGTCAAAGATTTGCATCTATTGCAGATATGCAAGTTGGCGATGGCAATCAACAAGCAGCAGTTGGTACAACGGTTGCATTATTAGAACGTGGATCAAGAACCATGTCAGCAATACACAAAAGAATTTACTCTGCCTTAAAGAATGAATTCAGACTTATGGCAAGAGTATTCAAGTTATATCTACCACAACAATATCCATATGATGTAGTTGGGGGTCAAAGAATGATTATGCAATCAGATTTTGATGATCGGGTAGATATATTGCCAGTTGCTGACCCCAACATTTTTTCACAGACACAGCGTATCTCACTCGCTCAAACAGAACTGCAGCTGGCAACCTCAAATCCACAAATGCACAACATGTATCAAGCGTATAGAAATATGTATGAAGCATTAGGTGTAAAAAATATTGATAGTGTTTTAATCAAACCACAACAACCTATGCCACAAGATCCAGCGTTAGAACATATTTCTGCTTTAGGAGGTAAACCTTTCCAAGCATTCCCTGGTCAAAATCATAGAGCACATATTCAATCCCATTTAAGTTTTATGGAAACTAATATGGCAAGAAATAATCCAATGGTTATGGCAAGTTTAGAAAAAAATATTTTTGAACATATTAGTTTAATGGCTCAAGAACAAATTGAATTAGAATTTAGAAGTGAATTGCAACAGATGCAACAGATGCAAATGATGGTGCAACAGAATCCACAGATGGCACAACAGATGCAAATGCGAATGATGCAGATGCAACAACAAATAGAATCACGAAAAGCTCAATTAATTTCTGAAATGATGGAAGAATTCATGAATGAAGAAAAGAAAATTACTTCACAATTTGATAATGATCCAATTGCAAAACTAAGATCAAGAGAATTAGACCTTAGAGCAATGGAAAATGATCGAAAAGCAACTGAAGCTAGGGAAAGAATGGATCTTGATAAGATGAAAGCAATGATGAATCAACAAAATCAAGATGAAAAACTAGAACAAAACGAAGAATTAGCAAAATTACGAGCTGATACATCAATTGAAAAGACAATTTTGAGTAAAACAATTCCAAATGTTGATTCAATGATGAAAAATCAAGGTAGTATGATGCCAAATGTTAGAATAATGCGAGGAGGCAACGAGTAAAATGAGAAAAAACATGACAAAACCAGAAAAAAAGATTAAAAAGGTGATGAGGGAATTCAAAAGAGGTGAATTACCTATAGGTAAGTCTAAGAAAAAAGTAAAATCGCGTAAACAAGCGATTGCAATTGCTTTATCTGAGGCTGGAAAATCAAAACCAAGGAGATAAAATGGAAAAACTGGATAAAATACAAGAAGTAAAAGTTGGTGAACAGCAAATTGAAGTTGATCCAAGATCAAAAACAACTGCTGACAGAGCTTATAACTATATTGGTACTGGTGGACCTGAAATGGAAGTTAAAGGTCAAGGAAAAGTATTAGCAGAGAAAAAAAGAAGTTCAAAAGCATATTAGTATTATGTTCCCGTGGAGTTTAATAGGTACAGCATTAAAAACTGGCGCTGAGATTTATAAGAATAAGAAAAAATCTGAAATTATAATGTCAGAAGCAAGAATTGTCCATGCTGAAAAGATGAAACGTGGAGAAATTGAGTACAGTGGACAGATTGCTCAAAATCAAAAAGGCGACTGGAAGGACGAATTTGTACTTTTAGTATTGACATCGCCTCTGGCTATTTTATTTTATTCCGTATTTGCTGAAGATGAAGAGATACAAGCTAAGTTAGATTTATATTTTATGAAACTTCAGGAAATGCCATGGTGGATAGTTTCATTATGGGTTAGTGTCGTTGCGGCGATTTACGGAATCAAGGCTACGGATTTAATTAAAACTGGAGGTAAAAAATAATGTCCAATAGAAGATATAATACACAAACTAGAAAAAAGTTTGAACTAGGTGGCAGAGCTAAATTAGATGCTAATAAAGATGGTAAAATTACTGGTGAAGATTTTGCTATGTTAAGAGCTGGTAAGAAAAAAGATAAGAAGAAAAAACCATCTATGATGGCAATGGCAATGAAGGGGAAAAAATAATGGCAAATAGAAGATACAATACACAAGTAGCTAATGATAGAGCATGTATGTCTAAAGGTGGATCAACTTCTAAATATCATACTACTAAAGAAGGTAAAAAAGCTAAAAAAGGTTTATGGTATAATATTGCTATGAAAAGAAAACGTGGCGAGAAGATGAGAAAAAAAGGTGAGAAGGGTGCACCTACAGAAGCTGCAATTAAAAAATCACAAGCATAATGAGAAGATATTTTCAAAAAGGATCACCTAAAATTTTTGATCAATTAGAGATGAATGTTCCTTATCCAAAAGGACATAGAGTTGAATTAGCTAGAGGAAGTAAATCACCTGCATGGCAAAGAAAAGAAGGTAAATCTGCATCCGGAGGCCTGAACCGTAAAGGCATTGCATCTTATAGAGCAGCTAATCCTGGATCAAAGTTATCGATGGCAGTAACTACTAAACCATCTAAATTAAAGAAAGGTTCTAAAGCTGCCAACAGAAGAAAGAGTTTTTGTGCTAGGATGAAGGGCATGAAGAAAAGATTGACTTCAGCTAAAACAGCCAGGGATCCGGATTCAAGAATTAATAAATCTTTAAGAAAATGGAATTGCTAATGTTTGACAGATTTATGTACAAAATTTTAGGCAAACTTGACTTCTTGTTTGAGGTTGCTATACCTAGTATCTATGAGAGACTCAAAAAAATTAGAATCTTTTCTAAAAGAAAAAGAAATAAAAAATAAACAATTAGATTTGCTTCGAAACCTTAAAAAGGAAGTAGAAACAGGTGCGAATGGAACACAAAAATACGTAATCAAGAAAGGTATAAATAAAGGTAAAATAGCTGATGTTAAATGAAGAATTAGTCATATTAAATAAAATACAAAAATATTTAAAAGAATCTTATCAAAATATTGGAGACTCCATGATTGGTGGTGGTATTGACAATATGGAAAAATACAAGTATATGATGGGACAGGCACATGCCTATTTAAAAATATCTCAGGAAATCTCTAACCTGCTAAAACCAAAGGAGCAAAATGATACTGAAAGAGAACAAGACCTCACAAACGTCGTCCACTTCGGACAACGCGAAGATTAAACCCGCACTTCTAAATAAATACGAAGACGATTATAAAAAAGAAGTTGATGGTTACGAACGTTTAAAAACAAAAGAATCAAATAAATTACCTAAACCGACCGGATGGAGATTAGTTGTTCTGCCATTTAAAATGCCAGAAAAAACTAAAGGTGGATTATATCTTGGACAAGATACATTAGAGCGACAACAAGTAGGTTCTACTTGTGGCCTTGTTCTTGCAATGGGTCCACACTGTTATGATAAAGAAAAATTTCCAGAAGGACCTTGGTGTAAAAAAGGCGACTGGGTAATTTTTGCAAGATATGCTGGATCAAGAATCCAGATAGATGGTGGGGAAGTACGATTGCTAAATGACGATGAAGTTTTAGCAACCATCGATAACCCTGAAGATATACTTCATCAATATTAACATAGAGGAGATAAACTATGCCCGACAATGAAGAAAATAAAACTGTTGATATAGATACATCTGGTCCAGGTGCTGAAATTGAATTAGAAGATAATTCAAAAGAAGAAAACACATCACCAGAAGTAGAAACATCTGCAGAAGAAACTTCAACAGAAGTTGAAGCAAAAGAAGAACAGAAAGAAGAGCCAAAAGAAGCTGAAGAAAAGAAAGACAATGAATTAGAAAATTACAGTAAAGATGTGCAGAGAAGAATAGCTAAACTCACTCATAAATGGAGAGAAGCACAGAGACAAGCTGACGAGTATGAAAAATTTGCAAGAGCGCAAATTAAATTAAAAGAAGAAGCAGAAAATAAAATCTCGAAGCTTGAACCAGGATTTATGAAATCTACTGAAGATTCTATTAAATCAGGTTTAGAGGCAGCAAAAGCACAGTTAGCTAAAGCTAGAGAAGCAGGAGACATCAACGCTGAAGTTGAAGCTCAAGCTTTAATTTCTGAATATGGTTATAAACAAGCTAAATTTGTTGAAACTAAAAACAGAGCTGAAGAGTTAGCTAAACTAAAAGAAAAAGAAATAAAACCTGAAATTAACTTAAATAGAAGATTAGAAGAACCAACTCCAGATCCAAAAGCTGAAGATTGGGCAAGTAAAAACACATGGTTTGGTAAAGATACCGCTATGACTTATACTGCTTTTGATTTACATAAAAAGTTAACAGAAGATGAGGGTTATGATCCTCAATCTGATGAGTATTATTCTGAAATAGATAAAAGAATAAGACTTGAATTCCCCCACAAATTTGCTACAAATAGTAGTAATGGGGAAACGACCAAACCCGTACAAACAGTAGCTAGTGCGAAGCGAAGTACAAATACTGGTCGCAGAACTGTGAGGCTCACACCATCACAGGTAGCAATCGCTAAAAAATTAGGTGTGCCACTTGAAGAATATGCGAAACAACTAAAAATCACGAAGGAGGTATAAGCATATGGAAAACGACAACGATATAAGAACCTCGCGTGCGAGTCAAACTAGAGAAAAAGAATCTCGAAAAAAAGTTTGGTCTCCACCATCATCTTTAGATGCACCACCTGCGCCAACAGGTTTTAAACATAGATGGATAAGAGCTGAGAGCTTAGGTTTCAACGATACAAAAAATATCGCTGGAAGAGTAAGATCAGGTTATGAATTAGTGAGAGCTGATGAATATCCAGATTCAGACTATCCAAAAGTTGAAGACGGCAAATACGCAGGAGTGATCGGAGTTGGTGGCCTTGTGCTGGCAAGGGTACCGGAGGAGATTGCAAAACAACGTCAAGAGTACTACACAAAACAGGCTCAAGAAAACGTTGAAGCAGTAGATAACGATCTTATGAAGGAACAGCACCCAAGTATGCCTATCAATATTGATAGACAAACTCGTGTAACTTTTGGTGGTACTAAGAAATCCTAATTACAGAATTTCTAAAACCAACAGAGTACACTTAAACTAAACTATGTCTAAGGAGGACAACTACTATGGCAAATAAAGATGCTGCTTTCGGTCTAAGACCGATTGGAAAAGTAGGTCAAAATAGAGACAATCAAGGTTTAAGTGAATATAGTATCGCAGCAAATGACTCGACTACTATCTATTTTAATGACCCAGTTAAAGCAACTGCGGCAGGAACAATAGATTGTGCAAACGTTTCAGATGTTACTTTATTAGGTTCATTAAACGGTGTATTCTATACTGATCCTACAACTAAAAAGCCTACGTGGGCAAACCATTACTCGCAAGTAAATGCAAGTGACACGGTTGCTTTCGTGGCTGACGATCCTTATGAAAGGTTCGAAATACAATCAA
>Ga0208898_1001752_pt1 | contig 13993 bp, 20 predicted proteins | sample VirMetDEL_Mar_4_FD_184513 | JGI IMG/M metagenome (GOLD analysis project Ga0208898, IMG submission 184513) | Aqueous microbial communities from the Delaware River and Bay under freshwater to marine salinity gradient to study organic matter... | ecosystem: Environmental > Aquatic > Marine >...
AATCGGTATCTACTCCTACTTTTATAGCCCATGCATAGGGAGCGGAATTACCTACTACTGCTTCTATATTATCCCCACTAAATACAAAGGCTGTATATAACTTTTCTTTACTTCCTTTGCTTTTTATCGCAAATTCTGGGGGTTTTAAAATACCTAGTCTTTGCATGTTGTACGATGCTGCGAAGGCTCTTTTAATTTTATATTTATCTTTGTTTTCTCTGTTTATATTTCTGGCTGTTATTCGTACCTTACCTTCTTCTGTAAGTTCACCAGTTTCTACGGGTTTCTGTACAGGCCAAACAGCATAAGCATCTTTATATATCTCTTCTGTAGTCTGTTCTAAAATTCTAATCGTATCACCAGGTAAAGCATCTAGAATATCTGTAAAAATAGTACTAGATGCTGCATCTATATCTATGGACATGTTACCCTGTTTTACTCTAATCTTTCTGCCCATAGTATGTCCCTTTATTTTTTATTCTTTCCTGGTTCCTCTTTAGTATAGCACTTTGATGTTTTATTTTTCTGTCTTTTCGTTGTTTTTCGTTTTCGTGAAATAATCTATATTCTGCTAATACCAATGTTTGTACAGCAATGTCCAAATTTGAAAACCAAAGCGGTTCCATATTCCAGAATCTAGAAATTTGTAAGCCTAGTAAATCGTATGTACCAGACTTACTTATTAAAAATTTGCAGCATCTTCTACCTCTTCATCAGATGGAAGAGAAGAAGACATAAGTACTAAACATTCCCTACCCTTTTCGTAAATATGCGTAGCTGTTACACCCTGTTCTAAAAGATATTCCATACATGCAAAACCATAGTCTAAGGGTTTACCTTGGCTGGGTCTATAATGGGGTATTCCTGTAATATTACTACATACCCCTATAGCCCCTGCACAAAGCTGTACTAGTTCTGCTCGGTCTAGACTACCAGCCCATAAAGCTACGAACTGCATACAGACCCCTAAACTTCTGGGTTTCTTAAATTGTACTTCTTCTATTTTTATCATGTCGGTTCCTTTTAGTAAAGTTAGAATTATGCGTATACGATACCGTTATAACATTCAAAAGATACTGTAATCTGGTTTGGGTCCCCTTCTGCGAAAGATGCCAAACATATACATGTATCGAAGGTCGCTGTAGTATCCCCATCTGTATCCCCTACAGCATCCCCATCGACTTCGAAAACAATATTAATTGCATATTCATCAGTAGCAACAGTACTAGATACAGATTGGTTACTGCTATAAGCATTGGTCTTATTTATGAAGTCCAGAACAGAACCAGCAGAAGCAGAAGTAAATTGTCGCATGTAAATCGTAAAAGAGCCTGTAATGGGTTGGTCGTCCCCTTTACGTACAGATACGATAGTACCTCTATCTCGAATTACAATTCTATCGGACTTTGTTTGATCGAAGGAAAAATTACCTTCTTCGTATGCTACTTCTAATGTAACTGGGGTACCTGTTCCATCTTTTAACGTTATTTTCCCATCTCTTCGAACTTTGGGAGCTGTTGAATATGCCATGGTTATCTCCTAAAAAAAAATTATATTGTATGTAAAACTGTAAATTCTAATGTGACTATCATATATTCCATGCTGTCGGGTACATCTCTAGTACTTCTATTGTAACGTACTTGTATACCTGATTGTATTCCAGAATAAGAACCAAGTACGGCTTTTATTACATTCTGTTCGACATCTAAACAATTGTCGTAATCTGTTATAATATCTTTGGGTCTTAGTCTGTATGCAAAAATTACCCTAGCAGTACTAGATATATATATTGCTGCGGCTCCTCTCATTCGTTCCCCAGAATCGTTACTAGTCGATATGTCGATAGTAAAACCTTTATGGGCTATGGTATTCTGTACCCTACGAAAATAATTGGGGGGTAATTGAATAAGTATAAAACCGCTAACTGTTTCTACTTTTTCCTGTATTGCCTGTCGTACTTCTGCGAAAGATGCCATGTCTACCTCGTCGTACCATAACGTCTACGATACATATAAGGACCAGGACGATTAAGATAAATACTGGGCTGGCTAGATTTACGTTTATCTGCGTTCTCTGGTTTTCCTGTATGGTCTTCGTCATAAACAAAATTAATAACATGAAATTCGTCTTGATAAAGTTTATAATGTTCCTGTGCTAGTTCCAAGTAACGTCCATTACTCTGCCCAAGGCTACTATGGAAATCTCGAAATATAAGATATAAACTTAGATGTCTATGGGCTTCTGCGAAGGCTTCTGGGCTGGTTACTAGATATTCATACCCAGCCCCAACAGTACGTAATCTTCGAAGTATGGTATACCATGCAGAGTCTATATACTGCTGGTAACTCGTAATAGAAGATGGTAACAAACTGGATAAATCGCTGTAAACCTCTTCTAAATCTGCATCTGAGATTACAGGGTATAATCTTCTTAGTACTACTGCTGCCATACGTCTAAATAAGAATACAGCCCCAGATATGGTAACCTTATATTCTTGTACGTATCCTTCTCCCAGAATCAAAGAAGAAGATAACTGGGCTGGTGTATGGGAATATTGTATAGTCCCATCTCCCAATATTGTACAGGGACCATCTTCTACTATGTATTCGTCATTAGGTCGTAATATGGAATACGTAGCAGAAGAAGGTACGACTTGGGAACCATCCCTATAGACTTCGAGTAAAGTACTTTGGGCTTTACCTCGTTCTAATAGTTCTGTAACTCGTACACGTGCAGAATATGGGGTATCAGAAGACATCTATTAAGCCTTAATAACTAATTTCCAGTCTGAACCATCGCATGCAAATAGAGAACCTTCCCCAGCAGCAACAGTAGCGATAGTAACAGCAGCAGCATCTTTTACAGTATAGCTATGGGTTACATTTTCGTTTTTAATAAAAAAGATAGCCCCGTTACGTTCTGCTGGTAAATTAATATCGTAAGCTCCGTCTGTATCTAGAATTTGAATCATAGAATCTTTGTATGTAAGAGTCTTGGCCCCTGTTATACTTTCTACGTTTACACCGTTTTTGAATTCGAAATGTCTAGCGACTTTAAAAGCCTGTGCTGAATTATAATCTGATGCCATACTAACCCCCTTCTGGTTTATTGTAAAAATACTGGCTATTTGTTTATATAAGATTTTTATCTGTAAAGATTATACATTATTTTTCATTTGTTGAACATTATTTATTTTATCCTAGACTCGTTCTAAGTCTATTTCTTATGGTTTGCTTTATTTAGATGGTTTCGTAAATTGCTTTGGGCTTCTCTAAAAGACATATCCCTACCAGATTGTCTAGCAGAATCCATTATACGTTTAGCTGTTCTATCGAAGGCCTTTTTATCGTTATCATAACTCATAATGTCTATCCTTATTTGTTTCTAGGTCCTGTAATGCTTTCTTCATGTCGTTATGTAAATCTTGTAGGCCCTTTAACTTCGCTGCTATTTCTGGGATATGCTGGTTACGTGTATGTCTTTCTATACGTCTTTGTACGTCCATCATTTTTCTTTGTATAAAAGTTTTATGTGGGAATGGTATTACTCTATCTTGCATTAATTTTAATCGCCAATTTGCAAAACTTACATGGTCGTAAGTTCTAACCAGTTCCCCCCCAATGTTCTCTAATCTGGTAAATTTATCTGCCCAGAAAGAACCTTTTCTAGCAGGATATTTACGTAAATAGTCATGTGTATTTGGGTTTATTATTGTCCAGCCCTTATCTATTATTCTAGTTCTGGCTAGTCCAGAATCTGGGTTAGCTGTATAACCTCTAGTACCATTTACCCCAGGGGTTTCGTGATGTACATGTAGTTCTGGTAACCAAACAGGTTTACGTACTGTCTTTGTCGTTTTTCCTGTTACTTCTTCTGTATCAAAATATACAAGCTCCCAATTCTTAGGATGATGCTTGTAAAAAAATCTATTATTCGCTCTTGTAGGTAGTGTTACCTGCTGCTGTGCTGTTTGCTGCCATGGTTGGGCAAATTGTTCGTAATCCATGTCGGTATCCTTTTTTATAAGTGTTAGTCGGTCCCTGCAAAAAAAAACTGCTAGGGGGGTCTGGGGAACCGACTAAGCCAGCCCCCCAACAGAACATAAATGTTTTTATTATGTGGTTGAATTAATGAGAACTCCTCTATCATCATCAATTACAGCCAAACCAAGGTAAGCATGTCCAATGATAGAAGTAAGAGCTTGGGCTCCTGTACGTTCCATTTCTACGAGTACTTTACCCATCTGCATTAATTCAGCAGCCCCAGGAAGAGAAGCAGGTACCCCATCTGCATAAGCCAAAGCACCTACGCCAAACATAGCAGACTTATAAGCCCCCCCAGCATCGTTTACGTAAGAAGACTTATAGACATCTACACCCAATAAGTTTCCAACGAATCCAGGACCTTTAGCCATTAACATGTCTTGAGTAGCAGCCATGTAACTAATTGCGTTACCTGTTTCATTACGTAAAGAGTCTTGTAGTTCTGTTAGTGCTACAGGATGTAAAATAGCAGCGAAAGGAGCCAAAGCACCCTTATTAGATGCTGCTTTTTCCAATTGGAAGATAGCAGAAAAGAAGTCATCGACAGACATCTGAGTAGATGCAGAACCTACAGTATTTGTAAAATCGTCGATAGCATCTGCTGTTTTATCTGCGAAAGATGCTTCATAACTTCCAGCCATAGACTGAGCTAGTCTAAATGGGTCAATATCTGCACCCCCAAAACCTGTCATAGATGCCAAGTCTGTCATCTTGTACATAAGAGCCAATCTAGCTACAGCGATATCTACATGTCCGTCTGTAAAATCTTGCGTAGATGCTGCATCTGCTTCATTTGTTGGAGTTTCGAAAAGGTCATAACCATCTAATCCAGCCTTACGTACTCGGATGGTATCAGAACCCATGCCATTAATAGAACCAGCATAAGAAATGTATTGACTATTACGAAGATTTTGTACATCTCGAAGAAGTAAATTAATCTCTTGACTTATCATAGCTTCTAATCTAAGGTCACCCTCTAATTTTTGAAAATTTACGTCTGTTTGTCCAAACGATATCCCTTTACCCATGTTTACCTCTATGGTTATTTGTGAATTATATTTTAATTGGTTGTCCTGCTGTTTTCTTTACGTTTTCTGCTGTTTACTGGTGCGACCATACATAAATATACAAACAAGTCATATTTAAAGTGTTATAACTTATTTATAGCATAATACATAGATTTATTTATAAACATTTTGGGGAAATTATCATGCGTCCAGACTTCGACCCTTATACAATCGAAAAATGTAAGGAACTTCTATATAAAGCCTATGAACTCGAAGAACAAGATATAGACCCCGAAGCCATCATGCGAATGTCTATTTTTATCTCTGTATTAGCTGCTCATAATTCAGGAACCAATCCAGAAGTATACGTAGATATAATAAAAGATACTTGGGCCAGAATGATAAATGCATCTGAGGAGCTGGAAGAACAAGAGACAGAAGATGCAGTATGGATATCTAAGAATCCCATTACAGACGAAGACCAATAATTTTCCTATTTGGGAAAATAAATTTTACTACTTGGGGAAATAAAAAAAGACCAATCATTACGATTGGTCTTTTACTTATTTTAACTATCTAACCTAAGGAGTATTTATTATGTCATATATACTATTAAAATGCTATCCCCATCTGCCAAATTAGCCCCGAAAGATAAACGAGTAACAGAAGATACCACAGATACAGTAAATTCGTCGCTATTAGCAGCAGAACCACCAAGGGCCGTTTGGTTTAACATAGCCAAACCATTTTTAAATACCATGATACCATTAGAGAAAGCAGAATCTACTTCTCTAGCCAAGTCAATTACAGAAGTACTCGAACCAGAAATTGTACTAAGTTCTTGGTATGCTTGAAAACCTACTTTAGCTGCTGTTACTGCATCGTCTGCAATTTTCGCAGTAGAAATAGCTGCACTTTGAATTTTAGCAGAACTAATACCCAAGTCTTTTACTTTAAGAGTATTTCCTACCCCATCGACTTCAATAGTACTATCGTCTACTTGTACGTCTAATACTCCTGCTGCGAAGTCCAAAGCAGCCCCATTATTTACTACTACAGCATCGCTAAGGATTTGTAAACCATCTCCTACAGATACTTCTAAAGCTCCTGTACCATCTTGTCCCAATCCATTACCGGCTACATCTGCTGCAATTTTTGCCTTGGTTACTGCATCGTCTGCAATTTTTGCAGTAGAAACAGCAGCATTAGACAATTTAGAAGAGCCAATACCCAAATCTTTAAGACGCAATTGGTCTAGATTAATTTCGATGGTAGCATCGTCGACACCTACAGCCAAACCAGTACTAGAGTTATAAGATAGACCATCACCAGCAACAGAAGAAGCTAGTTTAGCAGGGGTAACAGCAGAAGCTTGTATCTTACCTTCTGAAATACAAAGGCTGGCTAACTTGGCTTCTGTAATTGCTGAAGCTCCAACTTTAGCGGATGTTACAGAAGAGTCTTGTAATTTTGCTGTAGAAATAGCCAAGTCTGCGATTTTTACAGAAGAAACACTAGAATCTTGTAATTTACCTGTGGCAATTCCAAGGTCTTTAATTTGTAATGCGTTACTTCCATTTACCTCTATGCTAGCATCGTCTACAGATACTGCTACAGCATTGCCATCAATAAACAAACCAGAACCAGTTTCTACAGCAACAGCAGCCCCAGAAATTTGCAAACCAGCCCCAGCATCTACACTAAGAGTATTACCAGATTTATCTAGACCATCCCCAGCAGTAATTTGTCCAAGTCCTGTAAACTGTACGAATACAACATTATCAGAACCTAGCGAAGCAATTTCAGAAGTTTGTACAAAACCTTGGTCTGCATTATCAGTACCTTCTTTTACGAAGATAGCAAGACCGTTTAATTCGTCTGCTGAATTTGCATCTTCTGACCGTGTCATAGCCGAAGAAGAACCATTAAAGTCATAAACCCCATTTTCACTAGCAGAACTTTGGTCTTTTACTACAATTCTATCGCCAGACTGAATTTGTACTCCATCGAAGGTATCTGTACCTGGGTTGCTAAGATTAATGTTTGCTGTAGATGCTACTCGGGCTGGTTCCTTCCAGTATACACCAGAACCCACCAAACCATCTACATAAGACTTATTAGCTGCATCACTTGCATTACTTGGGGTTGCTACTTGAAAAGTCGCCCCTGTAAAATTCCAAGTACCTGTACGATCTACAGCAGCCCATGTAACAGCAGAACTAGCAATTTTTCCAGATATGACAGAACCGTTTGCTAATTGTGTACTACCTACAGCATAATTACCAATTTTTTCTTGGGTTACTGATTGGTTAGATATTTTGGAAGAAGTGACAGCATTATTAGATAATTTGTCGTTAGATATCGCAGAATCTTGTATCTGTGTACCCGAAATTTGAACAGCCATAATTAAACCTCCTATGTTATGTTATGTTATGCCTGAGTATAATCTACAATTAAAAAATCACCTGTTAAAGGTATAAAAGTAGTCGTAAAAGTCGTGCTAGTGGTTTCCGTAAAGGTTTCTCCCCTTACCTGTCTTTGTCCATTCCAGTATACACGAAGTGTACCCCCTTCGTATGAATTTGCTACTGTAAATACTGTCCTTTCACCATTTATATAAGTCGTTAGGTCTTCTTCTGTCATATCGGCTCCTGTCTGTATCTTTGGGTAAATAAATCTAGCCATGTCTATATTTCCTCGAGGGTTACATATACAGTAGCTGTACCAGATTGAGTAGCAACATAAATAGAAGAAGCCCTACTATTACCACGTCCTATACGAACTTGAAAAGCATTATTAGCAGGTACAAACATTTTATCTGCTGGCATTGGGTCCCCATCTGTACAACCGTTTTGTCCTACCCATAAAGCAGCAGAACTAGAACCAAAGGTAACTTGGGATACTTGCGAAGGTAAAGATATCTGGGTAGCATTGGTATCTATTACAATTGCCTTATAAAAGGGAAATTTGTTTTGTGTTGATAAATCTATAGCCATGTCTAACCTCTTCTACTATATTTGCTTCTCCAAGCCTTCTGTATCTCTTCTCGATTGGCTTGGTAAAAATCTGGGTCCTGTGCTGCTCTTTGTAAAATACTGGGACCATCTACAGGGGCTTTAGCTCCAGTATTTACTACTGGGGCTGTAGGTCTTTCTATTGGTTGTTCTGCTTGTACTGGTTGTTCTGCTTGTACTGGTTGTTCTGCTTGTAACGTCTGTAAATGAGGACGTAAAACCGCTGGGGCTGTACTTGGGTCTTGTACTGCTTTGTCTAACCAATCTGTAAGGGGTATCTGTTCTTTTTTCCCTACCTTCTGCATGCTTTTTTCATAGGCCCATTCTATTGCCTCTACCATATCCTCATCTACTAGACCATGTTTGGATATTGCTTTATATCTATCGTATCTGGAATTCGCTTTTTCTAATTGTTCTCGATACTCTTCTAATTGTTGATTAAGAGTATCAGATATTCCAGCAGACTTTTTAGCAGTTTCCAATTCTGTTTCTATGGTTCTTAATTTCTCTTCTGCTTCTTGGGCCCTGGTTGTTACTTTCGATATACGTTCTTTTATTGCAGTTTCCATATCCGTTTTTAAGACGTATACGTTACCTTCTTCGTCTGTTATAGTTCTCATGTCGGTATCCTATATTGGGGTTAAAAATATATAATATGTTACATATTATCTTTGTAATGTATTGTAATATCGCAGTATGAGATAAAAATATATATTTTATTACATAAATTCTGCTCGTTCTCTTCTAATCTTGTTTAGTTCCTGTCTTGCTTGTTCTTCTGATAAATCTGGGTACATAATCTGCATGGCTTGGATGGGACTAATTAAACCTGCTGCTAGTTTTTCTGTAACATCTTCTCTAGCTGCTTTGGTTTCTTCTGGACTAAGGGGTAAAGATTTATAGGCTATTCTATAACCTGTTTCTGGTAAAGATGTACCTAGGAATCTATTACTTAGTATTGCTGTTTTCGTTAGTAGTTCCTCGTCTGCCATACGAAATACAGGGGCGTATTTTCTTTGGCTTTCTCTTTGTCCCTGTCTAGATACAGCTAAGGCATAACCGCTTCTAGGGTCCCCAGAAGTTCGCTGTAACTCAGATGGGGAAATACCAGAAGTAGTAGCTACTCTATATTCATACTTCGCAATACTTTCGAGAAGGCTATGTACGTCTGCCCCTGGTTCGAATTGCCCAATTTGGGGCTGGGTATCTTCTGTTGGTTGGAACATAAGAATACTACTGGGGTCTGTTGCTATACCTGCCCTTCGTGCTGTTACATCTTGGTCTAAGGCTGTAAGACCAGATAAAGTAACACCAATTGCATATCTTTGGGGCCAGGAAGCATCTCTAAGGGCATGACTAAAAAACGAAAAGAATACAGCAGACTGCAAAGAACCGTAAACTAGTTGGGATTGGTCGTACGTATTCCATAATAGTCCTGTTTTTTCTGCATGGTACATTGTAATGGGTAAAAATGGTCTACCATTACTGTCTATGTATGGGTATGAATCTAGACCAATATGGGCTTTATGTCCCATGTAATCTTCGCTTACATCTATCCCTATACTACCATCCGCCCCTGCTTTATACATCCCAAATTTAGGGTTTTGTATATCTCGAATATCGAAAATATCCCATATCCATTCCGCTTTACCTTGGGGGTTACTTCTTAATCGTAGTTCTTGGTAATAATTTGGTTTATCCGGTAAATCTGGGGAACTATCGCAGATTACATAATCTGGGGTAACTATTCTGTATTGTATTCCAGGGTAATCTATCGCCATGCCTTCTGCATGTGGGTTTACATCTATACGCATGATACATTCCCTCATACCAAGGGTGTACTGTTGCATGCGTTGCATAAGTGGAAATAAACCAGCTTCGTTTACCATCTTCTGTAATGGTTCTATATCCCCTTCAATATTATGTACTTGGGGTCGTTCTGTATATAATACCGATAACTGTCTATTTACCTGTTCGAAGACGTTACTAGATAAATCAGATGGTCCCCATGCTTCTCTTCTATCTGTGGGAAGATGCCTATATAGTTCGTCTTCTAGGTCTTGTTCCCAAGTACCTTGTAACATTCTTCTACGTAGGGCTGTATGTTCCCATCTCGCTGCATCTGCTTGGCTTGGGGCGTTGGGTTTCATGGTAATCATTAGTATAACCTCATTTTACTAGGGGGTCTGTATCTATAGTCTAGGGTACCCATTACACAGTATCGAAGGGCATCTATCGCATGGCCATATTTATCTTTACTTCGTTCTGATTGGGTTCTCTTCATGGTCCAATTTGTAATACTGGATATGGTTGTTTTACATCTGGGCTGTATATAAAATTGTCTTCTTTGCATAATTGCATGTATCATACTAGCTCCAAAGTATACACTATGTCTATACTTTACAGCAGTTCTAATAGTCCAGCCCAAACCTTTAGGGGGTAATCTCTGTACTCTTTCCAATGCTCGCATTAGTATAAGATTGGACATTTTTTTAGCCTTCTTTTCGCTTCCCATGTGGGTATTATCTCCTGTCCATTCGCATAACTTACCATCTACCCCATTATCGTCTAACATCTGTAAAATTGCTGCTGCATGTTCTTCTGGGGTTGCTGTACCCCCTATTCGTTCATCCAGAACATAAATGGAAGGAGCTTGGGGGTCTTTCATATCCACACAGCATAATATAGCTATCTGGGTATTGGGTTGGCTACCATGGTCTATCCCCACACAGAATCTATAGTCGCCCCCTATTGGTACTGGCTGTCTAGATATCATCGTAACAGGGTCGAAACAATCAAAAATAACCCCTTGGGGAGTTACATCTAGAGAACCTGTTATACGTGCTTCTCTGTCTATGGGTAAAAAGTTCTGTGTAATCGTATCTATTTGCTCTTGGGATAGTAACGGTTTACAGCCTATTGGGGTCGTATCTTTTACTGTTAGGGTACCTCGATGTACTGATATTCTATCCTCTTCTATCATGTCCCTTAGATATTGTATGTTTACGTTCCCTACTGGAGTCATGGATATAGCCAATGTACCAGACTTTCCACCAGTACCCCCACGTAAAGTACGTGCTAGTAACTCGTTAAATACGAGTGCGTCGACTGGTTCGTCGATACATACTAAGTTTGCCGTCGCTGAAGCAAGCCCTAACCCTTGGTTAGCCGTCTTTATCCTGATAATCGACCCATTCTTAAAGCGGACTACTGGGGCTAAGCCCCTAAAGCCCTTCCCTGGGACAAATTCGCAATCTGGATGTAATTCGTCTTTAGGACACATGTCCCATAATTTAGCCTGTATGGTTCTGCTTTGTTCGTGACTATGAGTAACTAACCATGCTTCGATTGGTGGGGGGTCTGTCTTTAATACTGGATGTTTATTTAAGCAATGGTAAAGCAATAAAGCACATGTTGCATAGGTCTTACCAATTTGGTTCCCCCCCAATAATATTTTTACTGGGTTGGGGTCATTTATAAAAGCCTGCTGGGGTAACGTAGGACAAAAAAAACGTAAAGGGTCCTTCGTGCTACGTTCTTTTAGACGCATCACGTTTTTTATAAATGTAATATCTCTGGTTTTACTTGTTATGGTCATGTAAAATTTGTGCTAACTGGGGAACCAGTTCTAACATGTTTTCTGCTAAAAGGTTCTGCCATTCCGACTTAGTTATTACGTTATCGTCCTGCTTTGCTGCTCGCATGTCTTCTACTGTCTTTTTTACTTGTTCTATGATAACTTGGGATACTTCCCACCATGGTATCTTTAATTTCATGTGTACTCCTTAAATTAGTTTAAAATATATCATATTTTTATAGAATTGGTTCATATATACAGATTTTTATAAACTACAATGGTAATTGTAATTGTGTTTGATGTTCTTCTAATCGTTTACAAGCTTTTAAAAAAATATCTGTATCTAGTTCGATACCAATAAATCTACGTTTTAAATTTATACAAGCAATCCCAGTAGAACCACTACCCATACAGTTATCTAAAATTAGTTCTCCGCTATTTGTATATGTCTTTATAAGATGTTCCAGTAAATTTACTGGTTTTTGAGTAGCATGCCAAGATACAAATTCATTAGATGTTGGTCGTAGCGAATCAAATTCTAGTATACTAGATGGGTTTTTAAAATTAGGGTCGTATTTATATGCATCTACTTCGATGTATTTTAAACCTGTTTGGTCACTAGTCCGATTTACAAAAGGTTTACCGCTTTTTTGCTGCCAAGTCATAGCTCTATTTCCGTTTGTACTCCTTGGTATCATTTGTTTGTTATATGTAGGTTGTTTATCGTAAAATACACTAATTAATTCATGGTATCTCATTGGCTGTTTGTTTGCCTGGGCTATGTTACTTGGGTTGCTTTTTTTCCATACCCAATCGTATTTATACATTTTTATATTACTCATGCGTAAGTTCGAAGAGAAAGGCTCTTGACCAAATAATACAATAGCCCCATTTTTTTTTATTACCCTTTTATACTGTCCCCATAATTTATTAAAATCTATCACAGTATCCCATTTACATGAAGTAGTACCGTATGGAAGGTCGCATAAAATCATATCTATAGTTTTATCTGGTATGTTTTTCATAGCCTGTAAACAATCTTCGTTATATAAATTTATCATGTCGGTTCTTTCCTGGTTACTTCTTCTGGATGGGTATTACATTGCTAAATCTTCCCAGCTCTTCTATAATGCTTTGTCGTAAAACTGGGGGTAAATTTATAATTGCGTTTATGGTTTCTATTTTTAAAACCTCATCGCTAGCAGAATCTAGGGAATCTATCGCCCCTTCTTCTGCTTCGATGCTTCGTATATTTTCGATTACTGTAATGTATTGTCTTTGTAGGGCTGCGTATGCCTGCCATGATTGTGCTTGTTTTGCTTGTTTCATAGCTTCTAATAAATCTTTGGCTTGACTCTTAAATAATTCGATGGGACTTGATACTAGGGGTTCTTCTGTTTTCTCTTCTTCTGGTTCCTCTTTCCATACTGCATCTTTTCTAAAGCCATCTCTTCGCTCTAGTAACCATGCTGCTGCTTTCCAATCTTTACCAGATGCTTCTAAAATCTGCTGTAATAAAAATTGCTGTCTTTGGTGTTCTGCTTTTTTTACAGCCTTTAAAAATTTCAAGTACTTATCATTTTTTCTAGTAGCTGCTCTTCCCAATCGTAGCCAATGATAAATTGTTTGTACACTTACACCAATGGAAGAGGCTCCAGCTTCGTAAGTACATCCCTGCTGTATCGCTTTACAGAAGTTTTCTGTTTTGTTATTGTCTATCATGTTTGTTTTTTCCTTTTCTATCGGTTCTTTTCCTTTTTTTTGGAAAAAATTTGGGGCTAATTAAAAAAGATGGCGGTGCGACCAGTACGGGGGTCTACGTTTTGACCACACAGCCCCTATACTAGGCTACTATTTATTCTATTAGCATAACCTTTATGGTAGTATCTCCACCATGCGTACTAAAAAATATACTACTATATCTGCTGTTACCTCTTCCCAGTTTGACAGTAAAAATAGTATCTGTGGGAACATCGAAGGCTACAGTCTCTGTAACTGTTCCACCATCTGTACACCCATTAAAACCTATATGGGCTGGATGTATGGAAGAGATAATACATACTTCGTTACATTGGGAAGGTAATAAAACCTCTACCCATTCGTCTGCTGTAGTTGCTTGTTCGAATACGTGAGGAAAAAACGATACACCCTGTTTATCTGTAGCCATGTTTATCTCCTATTATTTAAAAGTTTTCTTTGCTAATTGATACAATAAAAAAATACTGTTGATAGTTCTAGATGTTCTCATACTATCATGCTTCTGCTGTGTTTCCTTAGATACTGTCTGTTCTGGTATAAATAATTCCCCATCTCTATACATTCTAAATGCTATTGCTTGGGCTTGGGCTGTTG
>Ga0208898_1001754_pt1 | contig 13988 bp, 16 predicted proteins | sample VirMetDEL_Mar_4_FD_184513 | JGI IMG/M metagenome (GOLD analysis project Ga0208898, IMG submission 184513) | Aqueous microbial communities from the Delaware River and Bay under freshwater to marine salinity gradient to study organic matter... | ecosystem: Environmental > Aquatic > Marine >...
TGGTGACAATCCAAGACGAGCTTCTTTTTTGGCTCGGATGGCAGGGATGAGAGGGCCAGAGAGAGATGCTAAAGGAAAACCTACAAGATTATTATTATCGCTTCGTGCATGGGGTGCGAGTAGTAAAGCAGATGCTAGGGCGAAAGCTAGAGCAATTAGTAAACGCAATAAAGCAAAGAAGAAGTCAGCATGAGTTTATTCAACTAGAAAAGGAGACGACTATGCCAATGGGTAAAGGAACTTACGGAAAAACCAAAGGAAGGCCACCAAAGAAAAGTAGCTTGACATCTAAACAAAAAACATTACCTACTGCTTTACAGAAAAAAATTATGAAAGCCAAGAAAAAGTAAAAAGGAGATTTCATGGAAAGTGTTACTAAAGAAATCACTGCACAGAATACATTTAGTGACGGAGTGTATATCAAGGGTGATTTTGCTTTGAGTATTGTTGGAACTTTTGTAGCTACAGTTACAGTACAACGTAGTTGGAATGGATCTGATTATTATGATGTAGACACATTTACCTCTGCTACAGAATCAAATGGTTATGATGGTGTTGGTGTTATGTATCGTGCAGGTGTTAAGACTGGAGAGTTTACATCAGGCACAATCAACGTAACCATTAGAGACAACGACTTAGGTAAATAGATGGCAGTCAATGCTGCAGGAAACTATACCAAACCTGCTATGAGGAAGGCTTTGTTTAATAGGATCAAAGCGAGTAACAAGGGTGGTAAGTCAGGTCAATGGAGTGCAAGAAAGGCACAGATGTTGGCTAAGCAATATAAGGCAAAGGGTGGTGGTTATAGGTAATGGCACTAGCAAAGTCACAGAGATCGTTACGTGCATGGACTAGACAAAAGTGGAGAACTAAGTCAGGCAAACCTAGTACACAAGGGCCGAAAGCAACTGGTGAACGTTATTTACCTGAGAAAGCAATTAAGGCTCTTAGTGCCAGTGAATACGCAGCCTCTTCGGCTGCTAAACGAAAAGCAATTAGAGCAGGTAGACAAGTATCTAAACAGCCCAAAAAGATCGCAGCAAAAACGAGAAGCTATAGATCTTATTCATAGGATAACAGAATGAGTTTTCTCCATACGTTAAAGATAGAAGAAAGACGGATACTTCGTGAGGTGGTAAAGAGAGTCCACCTGAAACATCACCCTGAACAATTTTGTACAGATCGAGAGGCAGATAAAGTTATTGCTGTTATAGGGCCTGAGACTGTAGATACCTTGTTAAGAATAGGGGTTAACACAAACATTGATAACGTTTAAATACAAACCTGATGGTGAAGTTCTCAAGGCATTTATGAAAGATAATACATTCTTTCGTGGGATACGTGGCCCAGTAGGAAGTGGTAAGTCTGTTGGATGTTGTATAGAAATTTTTAGACGTGCATTAATGCAAAAGAAATCTGAGAATGGCAAACGTAAAAGTCGTTGGGCGATAATTAGAAACACGAATCCACAACTTAGAACAACAACTATTAAGACTTGGCTTGATTGGTTTCCTGAGGAAGATTGGGGTAAGTTCCAATGGTCTGTTCCTTACACTCATCATATTACACAGGCTGATCTTGATATGGAAGTAATCTTTCTTGCTTTAGATCGGCCAGAAGATGTCAAGAAACTTCTCTCCCTTGAATTGACAGGAGTATGGGTGAATGAAGCAAGAGAGATACCCAAGTCAATTATTGATGCTACTACCATGAGGGTTGGTCGATACCCCTCAATGAGGGAGGGTGGTGCAACTTGGTCAGGTGTAATCTGTGATACTAACAGTCCTGAAGAAGATCACTGGTGGCCGATTATGTCAGGCGAAGTTCCAATACCTGATCATATTTCTAAGGAAGAAAGCAGGATGCTTGTTAAGCCTGACAACTGGGTTTTCTTTACACAACCTAGTGGGATGCTTGAGGAAAAAGATGAAGATGGTTCTATTACTGGATATAAACCTAACAAGGATGCAGAGAATAGAAAAAATATTTTAGAATCATATTATCCTAACTTGGTTCAAGGTAAGACTAAAAGTTGGATAGATGTATATGTAATGAATAGATTGGGTTCTATTCAAGATGGTAAGCCAGTTTACAATATGTTTGTAGCAGATACTCATGTTTCAAAAGAAGAAATACCTGTAGCTGATGGAGTACCACTGTATATTGGTCTTGACTTTGGACTTACACCTGCTGCTGTTTTTGGACAAAAGGTTCGAGGTAGATGGTTAATACTACAGGAGATTGTAGCATTTGATATGGGTATTGTAAGATTTGCTGAACTACTTAGGGCAGAAATAGCTACAAGATACAACAACCTTGAGGTAAATATTTTTGGTGATCCTGCAGGTGACTTCAGATCACAGACAGATGAATCCACACCTTTTCAGATATTAAGGGGTGCAGGATTAACTGCTAGACCTACAAATAGTAATGATGTTGCACTAAGAATAGAGTCGGTTTCTTCGGTATTGAATAGGATGGTAGATGGCTTATCAGGAATTTTAATTGACTTTAGGTGTAAAGAATTGGTAAAAGGATTTGAGGGTGGTTATCAATATCGTAGATTGCAGGTGTCAGGAGAACGATATGAAGATAAACCTCTCAAAGACAGGTACTCACATATACATGATGCTATGCAGTATCTTATGTTGGGTGCAGGTGAAGGAAGGGAAGTCTTAGGTATGGGAAAAAAAATAGAGACATTTAATGCTAGAGTAGAGTATGATGTCTTTAATCGCAGACCTAAACAAGCCAAACGTCAAGGTTTATGGGCAAGAATGTAAGGAGATTACTATGTGTATAGGTGGTGGTGCTAGAACTCCTGCTCCAACTGAAGAGGAAAAAAGAGCAGAGATGGAAAGAGAGTCAGAACAACAAGAAGAGATGGCTAAAAGAGAAGAAGCTAGACAAGAAGTTCTTGAGCAAAATATTACAAGAAGACGATCAGGTGTTGGAAGAAGATCACTTCTTCGTGGATCTGGTGGTGGTATTGGTTTTTACAATGAGTACAAACAGTAATGCATGAAAAAACTGCAGAGGGTATGATCCAAAGATACGAGAAGGCTCTTACTATCAGACGAGAGTTTGAAGAGCTTTATGACGAGATCTTTGAGTATTGTCTTCCTCAAAGACAAGGCTTTAAGAATTATACTCCTGGCCAAAGGCGAGATGATAAGATCTTTGATGAGACTGCAGTTGTTGGTATACAAGAATTTGCATCAAGACTTCAATCAGGACTAACTCCTAACTTTGCTAGATGGGCTGATTTTATTACAGGATCAGAAGTGCCTGAGGCTGAACGTGATGATATAAATAACGAGCTTGATAAAGTAACTGATTATGTATTTGAAATATTACAGACATCAAACTTTGCTCAAGAAATACATGAATGTTTTATTGATCTTGCTTTAGGTACAGCAGTTCTACTTGTTACAGAAGGTGATGCAGTTAATCCTGTAAGATTTCAATCTATTCCATTACCTCATGTTGTTTTAGATACTGGCCCTGATGGTAGGGTAGATCATGTATTTAGAGAACGCATGATTAAGAACGCAGACATCATGGTTGCATATCCAAAGGCAGCATTAAGTCCAAATATTGCAGAGAGAATTAACAACTATCCTGATTCAAAATGTAAAATACTAGAAGTATCTTGCAGATTATATGATGATATTAATGAAGAAAAGTATTCTTACATGGTCATTGACATGGCTAATAAAGAAGTCATTATGGAAGAAATATTTAAAGGTGTTGGATCAAATCCATTTATAGCCTTTAGATGGAGCAAAGCTAGTGGTGAGATATATGGCAGAGGCCCTGCTGTAAATGCATTAAGTGCAATCAAGACTTGTAACTTAACTATAGAAATGATTCTTGAAAATGCACAGATGGCTATATCAGGTATCTATCAGATAGATGATGATGGTGTAGTTAATGTGGATACCATTAACTTAGTTCCTGGGACTGTAATTCCTAAAGCACCTAATACTCAAGGACTACAACCAATTAGATCAGCAGGATCTTTTGATGTAGCTAATCTTATTTTAAATGATATGAGAAATAATATTAAGAGGGCATTGTATAATGATATGCTTGGTGATCCTAATAAGACACCTGCATCTGCTACAGAAGTTGCTGAACGTATGGCTGATCTTTCACGAAAGATAGGTTCTGCATTTGGTAGATTGCAAGCTGAAATGGTTCAGCCATTATTGCAGAGAGTAATTTACATTCTCAGGCAACAGGGCCGAATAGAAATGCCTACAGTTAATGGAAGAGAAGTAAAGATTAGAAGTGTATCTCCCCTTGCACAAGCTCAATCTAATCAAGATATTGTTTCTCTAAATAGATTTTTACAGACAGTAGCAGGATCATTTGGCCCTGAGATATTAAATCTACTTATATCCTCAGAAGAAACAGCCTTATATCTTGCCAAGAAATTTGGTGTGCCTGATAACTTAATTAGAGATGCTGATGAAAGACAGCAGCTTGTTCAGATGGCACAACAGATGCAACAAGCCCAACAGCAAGGAGAGATGCCAAGTGGCCCAACCGAAGTACTTGGGGGTTGATGGATACCAACGACCTCGTGAACAAGACGAAAAATTATCACAAGATACATTAGCATTATTCAATACACCTGTAGGTCAGAGTGTGTTGCAATACTTAAAGTCCATTACTGTAGATGCAGTAGCAGGGCCTAATATAACTGATGCCGAACTAAGGCATTTAGAAGGGCAGCGATATCTTGTTGCCCTTATTGTTAAAAGGATTAATCACGCACAAAGGATAAAGAAATGAACGAAGCACCACAAGAATCTGCTACAGAATCTCCTGTAGAAAATACCTCTGCCTCCACAGTACCCACTACAGAAGCTGTAGCAGATACCACATCAAGACCTGAATGGTTGCCTGAAAAGTTTCAGACACCTGAAGATCTAGCTAAATCTTATTCTGAGTTATCATCAAAGATAGGTCAGAAAGAAGAAGAGATAGAAAAAAGATTGCAGGAAAAGTTAGAAGAGGAAGCCTTCTCACAAAGACCTGCTAGTGCAGGTGACTACCAAATACCTGAGGTATTAAGCGAAGAAGAGGCTGCAACCAATCCATTATTAAAAGAATGGGCTGAGTATGCATGGGAAAACGGATACTCACAAGAAGAGTTTTCTCATTGGGTTAATAAGTTTGCTGAATACCAAGATGCACAACAGCCTAACTTAGATCAGGTAAAAGCAGAGTTGGGTGACAATGCTAATCAAAGAGTAGAGTCTGCACAGTTATTTATGCAAAAGTTTTTCCCAACAGAAATGCAAGATGCAATAGCACAACTAGGAACTTCAGCAGAAGGGATCAAGGCCGTAGAATATATACAGAAACAAATGCAAAGCACTACAATTTCTAATCAAGCCACTGCTCCTGCAGGTCTGACTCAAGAAGATGTTGAGGCTAGAATGAGAGATCCACGTTACTATGATCCTGCTAGAAGAGATAGAGGCTTTGTTGATCAGGTGAATAATGACTTTAAAAAACTTTACGGGTAGTGGTGTCTACAGTGGTCAATCCATTGTAGAAGCAGATATATCTCACATTAATTATTTACAGGATAATTTAAGAGATACAGATGTAAGGGAGTGCATGATACATGGTGCTACTCCCTTTCGTGCATTAATGGCAGGTTTTAGAGAACATAAAGCTGAAACATATACAGTTATATTAGATGGCAAACCTGCTATGATGTTTGGTGTAACACCAGTTTATGAACATATGATTGGAAAGATATGGGCATTAGGTACGTATGGTATTGAAGATCATTCAAGAAAGTTTCTTTTTTGGAGTAGAAAAGTAGTAGATTACTTTCAAAAACAATATCACCAACTAGAAAATGTAGTACCTGCAGACCATACAAGGACTATAGATTGGTTAGATTTTTTAGGATTTACTATCCTAGATGAGCCAGTAATGATCAATGGATATCAGGTTTTAAGATTTATACGTTGCAAAGACCATAAATTTTTGATAAAGGATAAAGAACAGCCTGTTATAAGCTGATGGCCCACACGGATAACCAGACGAAGCTGAAGACGGATAACTGGAAAAATGTAATTTTAATTTTAAACAGGAGATCTAATTATGGCTAATACAATCGATACAGCCTTTATTAGGCAGTTTGAAACTGAAGTTCATCTAGCTTATCAAAGAATGGGTAGTAAATTAAGAAATACTGTCCGTACTGTAAGCAACGTGAATGGAAGCACAGTACGTTTTCAGAAGATTGGTACTGGTTCTGCCTCAACTAAATCAAGAAATGGTATGATTACACCAATGGAATTGGCTCACACAACAGTTGATGTGACACTCTCAGACTTTTATGCTGCAGAGTACATTGACAAATTGGATGAGTTAAAGACCAACATAGACGAAAGACAAGCTGTAGCACAATCTGCTGCTGCTGCTCTAGGTCGTAAGACTGATGAGTTACTTATCACTGCAATGGATGCAGGTGCAAACTCAACACAAATACATGACACAGGTTCAGCTTTAGAAAAAGCAGACTTGTTATCATTATTTGAGACAATGGGTGCTGCAGATGTTCCTGAGGATGGTGGAAGATATTTAGCTATGAATCCTAAAGGATATGCTGACTTATTCCTCATTACAGAGTTTGCTTCATCTGACTTTGTTGGAGAGCAGAATCTACCTTATGCAGGTGGAATGTCTATGAAAGAGTTCTTGGGATTTAAAGTATTCTCAACAAGTGCAGTTACTGCAGGAAAGAACATAGGTTACCACACTTCTTCAGTGGGTCTAGGTATCGGTGCAGATGTAACTACTGAGTTAAATTATGTACCTGAGAAAGTTTCTCACTTAGCAACATCAATGATGTCAATGGGTGCTACTGTCATAGATGACAATGGTATCTATGAAGTCCTTGACAACAACTCATAAGGAGATAGATCATGGCTTATGCAGCAAGTGGATTACACAGAATGGCAGGTGCTAGTGGTGTAAATCTTTGGATTTACCAAACAGCAGATCCCATTGCAACTGTAAATACAGAAGGATATTTTAACAACGCAGCAAATATGTTGAATGTTAGAGATCTTATAATTGTTATGGATACTAATGTACCTACAACAAATTTCTGTACTGTATTATCTAATACTGGATCAGTGGTTGACGTTTCAGACGGCACTGCTGTTGCAGAAACAGATGGCGACTAAAGGATCATTGGAGGGTAGTTTATTCTACCCTCCTGATTATATTATATGACAAGTACTGCAGCAAATTCATCAATAGATATAGCATCAAGGGCATTAGTTCTTATAGGATCAGAGCCTATTACATCTTTTGATAGTGCAAGTACAGAAGCATTAGTTGCATCTAATATGTATGAAGATACAGTTAGAGCAACTTTAACTTCAGCAAGATGGCGATTTGCAACAGAGCAAGCTGTTTTAAATCAATTAACAGATGAACCTACTGGTAGGTTTGACATTGCCCATCAATTACCAAGTGACATTCTTATATTACATGGTGTTACAATCAATGATAGATTGATTGAATATACAGTTTATGGAGACAAAGTATTTTCAGATTCTACATCACAAGATGTTTTGATTGGTGATTACACATATAGAGCAACAGAAGATACATGGCCTAGTTACTTTTCTTTGGCAGTAGAATATGCATTAGCAACTATTTTTGCCACATCTATTGCAAGAGATAATTCTCTTATGCAAATTATGGAAGCTAAAGGTCAACAGCTTATGGCTAAAGCTAGAAATCTTGATTCACAACAACAAACTACAAGAAGACTATCAACATCAAGGTTTATAACCAACAGGAGAAGTTAAATGGCTAGAGTAAGAGTGCCATTAAATAACTTTCAATTTGGAGAGGTAAGCCCATCATTAACTTCAAGGACTGATACACAGGTTTATACAAACGCAGCAGAGCAAGTTCGTAACTTTTTTATACGATCTGAAGGCGGCTTAAAAAAAAGAACAGGCACAAAGAGATGGGCAAACTTTGGAAGCAATCCTGCCCATTCTGCAGATCTTAGACAATCAGTAAGAATAGAACCTTTTGTATTTTCAGATGATGAAAAATATATAATAGCATTTAGTAATGAAAGAATAGAGATATTTCAAATAAGTCCTACTACTGGAGATGTGTCTTCTATACAAACTATTACTGGACAATCTTGGCTAGTAAATACAACTGCAGCACCTTATCTTGAGGAGATTACTTTTGCACAGCAGGGTGATGTTATGTTTATAGCACATCAAACCTTTATGATTAGATTGCTTACAAGAACATCTCTTACTACTTTTGCTGTGAGTACATTTGCTTTTGATCAATCAAGGGATGCTAATAATATATATCAACCATATTTTCCTTTTCATGCACTGGGTGTAACAATATCTGCAAGTGCTACAACTGGTACTGGAGTTACCTTAACATCATCTGCAGATTATTTTACATCAGATCATGTAGGTATTGATTTATTGATAGGCGAAACAAGGTGTAGAATAACTGCATATACAAATGCCACTACTGTAACAGCTACTATTAACGGAACATTACAAGTACAGCTTCCTATAGATTCTTTAAAAACAATAGAAAGCACAAGTGTTATACAAGTAACCCATGCATTACATGGACTTGCTACAGGTGCTAGTATAACTATAGAAAGAGCAGGATCATTAGGTGGAGCAAGTGCTGCACAAATAAATGGAACGCATACTATTACAGTAATAGATGAGAATACATATGAGTTTAACTCAAGTCATACAGCTTCATCTAGTGCTATTGGTGGAGGAACACCAAGAATTATTACAGGTGCAGCTACTACAGAATGGCAAGAGCAAAGTTATTCTACACTTAGAGGATATCCTGCTGCAGTAACATTTCATCAAAATAGATTATGGTTTGGTGGTACACTAGCACAGCCTGATGGAATATGGGGTAGTAAGTCTGGTCAGTTTTTTAACTTTGATATAGGTGATGGTGATGATAATGATGCATTAGATATCACTGCAAATGTAGGCGAAATATTTACTATAAGACATTTAGTATCTAATAGAGATTTACAAGTATTTACTACTGGAGCAGAGTTATATGTAAAAGCACCAATAGAAAAACCAGTAACACCTGCTAATGCACAAATAAGAAGACAAACACCTTATGGTGCATCTTTTGCAAAACCTACTGTATTTGATGGTGCTACTTTGTTTATACAAAAAACTGGTAGTGCATTAAGAGAGTTTTTGTTTACAGATTCTGAATCTGCATATACTTCAGTAGCTGTATCAGGTTTAGCTCCACATTTAATACTTGATCCAGTACAGATGACATCTATTAAAGGTGCTTTGAATCGTAGTGAGTCATATGCATTTCTTCTTAATAATGATGGTACAATAGCTGTATTTTATTCTATAAGAGGAGATCAAAAAGCAGGTTGGGCATTATGGAATACACAAGGTACATGGCATAGTATATGTGCAGTTAATGAAAGATTGTTTGTTGTAGCAGCAAGAGATGATGGATCAGGAACAACTAAATACTTTTTAGAAGAGTTTCAAGATGATATGCCTATGGATTTTTGTGATAGTTTTACAGGAACAGCTAGTGTTTTTACAGGACTAGCTACATCTCATTTTGCTAATGATGCTGTTGTAAAAGCTACAAATGGTAATGATTATCTAGGTGAGTTTACTGTATCTAGTGGAGAGATAGATGCGTCTTCTGTAAAGAGTGGTATTACACAAGCCTATATTGGTTATGCATTTACACCTTCATTGAAAACTTTGCCAATAGATGCTGCTGTTCAAGGTGGCCCACTTACAGGAGAACCTAGACAGATACCAAAAGTTATATTAGATTTATTTGAAACAACTGCTGTAAGTGTATCAGGGCCTAATAATACATCAATAACCAGAGATCTTGTTATTAGGAATGTGACAGATGATATGAGTTTAGATAGGGTGGCAGTTACAGGTAAGGAAGAGTTTAGGATGTTAGGTTATAGTCGTGATCCAAGAGTAACGATATCACAGTCGTTTCCTTTGGATCTTCAAATTAATGGTATGATAGTAGAGGTGGCATTTTAATGGCATTACAGTTAGCACTAGCAGTAGCATCAACGGCTTTTTCTGTTATGGGATCTTTGAGTGCAGCAAAGGCTGCAAAAAGAGAAGCCGCTTTGAGAGCTAGGCAAATAGAAACACAAAAGAAACAAGCTGAATTACAAGCTATACAAGAGCATAATATTCGTATGGCAAATCTTAGTACCTTTATAGGCTCAAATGAATCTTTGGCAGGTGTTCTTGGTAGGGATATAGGTTCTGACAGAAGTCTTAGTACTATAATTAATAAGGCTAGAAGAGAAACTTCTACAGAAGTAGCAAGAGCAAATGTCCAGTTGTTAGGTGAGCAAGCTAATAGAAGTCTTGCACAATCAATGGCTATTATGAAAGGTAATAATTTAGCAAGAGCTTATCGCTATCAAGCATTTGGTTCTTTGTTAAAAGGATATTCTACAGCTAGTCAACTTTCATCAAATCCTGCCTCTAAACAAGGAATATATACTTAATGGTAGAATTTTTAAAAGCTAAACAAACTACATTTCGCAACAGACCTTTAGGTGTAGTGCCTGTAGATACAGGTGCGATCCAAGCTGCACAAACTCTTTCAAGGGTTTCTGGTGATTTAGCTACTATGTATTTTAAAGAGGCTACCGAAAAAGAGATGGAAAAAGGTAGAGATTATGTTTCATCTTTGCCAACAAGAACAGAAATAGTTGATGAGTTAGGTGTAGGTACAGGTCAATATGAACTTAACTTTCAGAAATTAGATACTTCGTTAAGTAAGGTAGCACAGCAAACAGCACAACCTTTATTAAGAAAGAAGTATGGAATTGCTTTAGCAAATGATGTTAATAGAAATATAAATAAACTTAGGCTTGAATCAAAGACATCAGCAGAGTTTCAAGAAAAGATAGATACATTTATACCTGAGTATGAAAAGCAAATAACCAATCTTGGTGGTGGAGAGTATGTAAATCAAATCAGGGAAAGTGTAGCTAAGTTATCTACTCAACATTTCTTTGATATGGCATTAAAGGAAAATAGACAAAACCTTATTGAAGAAGGTTTTAATACAATAGAAATTATTGGTAACTCAGCAAAAGATTTAAGTGCAGAAGCCACACAAATATATTCATTTGAAAATGTTGATGAGGAATTAAAATCATTAAAAGTTGTACAAAACGATTTATTAAATAATTTAGATGCTGCTTATAGTGATGGCAATGGGGTTGGCATTACAAGAACGCAATACAATAATCAAAAAAGAAATATACAAACAGCAATACCTTTAGGATTATTAAAAAGTTTTTCAGGAAATAAAGACACTACACAAATGAGGGGTGCTGTAAGGTATCTTAACTCAGGTGTAAAAATAAAAGAATTAAACGCTGATGATTATAAAACTTTAGATTTAATTAAAAAAGAATCAGGATCTAATATAGATGTAATTGTTGATGAAGCAAGGCAAGTTTCCAGTAATGTTTCTAATATAGAATCAGGAAGAAGAGTTAAAGAAAATCAAGAAGATGAATTAGAAAGAAAAATTGCACAAGAAAGAAAAGAAGATCCACAAACACAAATTAATTATACAGAAATTACACAATCACTTGAGTTAGAAACAGATGATTTAGCTAGTGAATATGTGGAAACTGGTAACATTAATTTAAATAAAATTACTGAATTTTATAATCGAATAGATAATGCTGTAGGTGTAAAAAATGAAGATCCTGCTTTAGTTGAAAAGTATGGAAAAGGAAATGGTTTTGTAAATTTAAGTTTAAAACAAGCAGGTGCATTAAAAGAACTTGCTCTAACAGAAACAGTAAGAAAAGTTTTTCAAAGTGGGGAAATAATAAATAACGCACAAAGTCTTGGTAAGATTATAGCAAAGGTAGCTAATCCTAGTAAAAACATATCGCTTACGGAAGGTGAAGAAAAGTTTTATAACTTAGTTAATGATATATCTGAACGTGGTCATATTAACAAATCATCTACACAAAGTGCAATACAAGATGTTTTAAATAGAGTTATAAGTCAATCAGGTGCTGATGCTCGTAACAATACACAAATAAGAGAAACTGATAGAGTAATAAAAGATATTGATAATGATCTTTTTGACACTTCAAGCAAAAAAGATAGGGAAATAGTTGATAATGTATTCGCAATAACTAATCCAAACCTTTTTAAAGATGGGTCATATGATCCACAAAATGATGATAATCATAGATCAATAGATTATTATATTATGAAAAAGGCAGTTGTACCTCAAACATTAATTAAAAGTATGAGTGCATTAGCTGATGGTCGTATTACTAATAATCAAGAAGCAATGAGATTGTTGTCAATTTATGGTAGGTATTCGCAAGTAAGAACTCGTAACACTTTAACTTCAAAAAACAATTTAGTTATAGGGGGTATGTCTACTAAGGTTAATCAAACTTTATCAGTTGTGGCAGAATTATATTCTTTAGCACAGGGTCAAACATCTTTTTTTGATATTAAAGGTACAGGTGCTAACGAACAAATTCAACTTGTAGATATAATTAATAAAGTTAATAGCAACAAAACTAATCCACCTACAATTAATTATGAAAGATATGGTGATAAAGTTAATAGTGCAAAGGACTATTTAGCCAAGTTAGGATATAAAACATTTGAGATACAAGACCTTGATGAAGCTGCTAAAATAGGTATGTCATTAGGTATAGAAAAAGAAACATTAGATGATGTAATGAATGAGATTAGAGATAATGTTTATGGTGAAACAGAAGGCATAGTAATAGATGTGTTTTATTCTACATCTTTAGATAGGAGTAGGTATGCATTAACCAATAGTGTTCCTGATGATGTTAAAAGAGAAAAAATTAAAAACTTAATTAATAGTAAATTACCTGATGATGTAATGTTAAATAATACAACCTATAGTGTAGAAGATGCTGAAGATTCTGTTTCGACTATACAAGAAGAGTTAGGTATTGCAGATGAAGAGTTTGTAGGTAAAAGGCCTAAAGCATCATCATTTAGAATTGGCACAGATTCATCAGAATCTTTAATAGCCAGAATGGAACAAAGAGATGTAGCTGAACCATTGAGAAGAAAGAAAACAAAGGAAGCTATTCAAACAGTAAAGAATGTTGCCTACCTTGTTCCTTATACTACTGCTTTTACAGGTGGAGATGTACAAAATAGAAATGTACAATATCAAGTTGCAACTTTAAATGAGTATGGAACATTGCAACCATTAAGACATAATGGAGAATATTTTATATATGATATCAAGTCTTTGTTAGATGAAATTAAAACAACAAAAGAAATTAATGCAAGCCTAGATGTATTTACTAGTCCTGAAGAAAGAAGTAAGGCTAAAGTAACCAAAGTATTAGGTGGTATTAAATAATGAATCCATTTGATAGTAATTATATTGCACCTAAATTAATACAAGAAGATCAAATCTTTAGATTGCAAACTAGAGGAAGCACTCCTCAATATCAATTACCTACACAAGATAGTCCTAGTTTTGGTGATGTAGTATCTGCACAATTAGGATACACATACGCACCTTTAATAGATGCTACAATCAATGCTATTAGATTTAGGGATGAAGAAGATCCTGATTATGACTCAACAAGAGATATGATAGGTTATGAAGAATATGCTGTTGATCTTATAGATGCTAAAAATGAAGAGCATATGAGGGAATTAAAAAAAGAAATAGATGAAAATAAAGAAAGAAGGCAGGTGCTTCTTGAGTCTAGTATACCTAAACAACTTATAGCAGGTATATTTGATCCGATTAATCTTGTTGCCTTGCCTTTTGGTGGATTTGCTTTAGGCCCTACTAGAGCCGCATTGAAGGTAGGAACGCAGGTTGCAGGTCTACAAGTAGGTCTTGAGGCTGCA
>Ga0208898_1001757_pt1 | contig 13974 bp, 31 predicted proteins | sample VirMetDEL_Mar_4_FD_184513 | JGI IMG/M metagenome (GOLD analysis project Ga0208898, IMG submission 184513) | Aqueous microbial communities from the Delaware River and Bay under freshwater to marine salinity gradient to study organic matter... | ecosystem: Environmental > Aquatic > Marine >...
TCAGCACATGACTCAAAGTTACCTATATAATTAGGATGATCTTTTATATAAATAACTAATACATATTCTAACATAATTTCCCCTTAAAAGAACTACCTGTAAGAGAGGAGGGAAAGAGGCATAAACTCTTACAGGTGTTCCCCAAAAACCCTAGTAAAAAAAAGGAAGGAAAACTAGGGTACTTTAACTACCATTACTGGTATATCTAACTTCTGAGCAAGTTTAATACCATACTCAGTACCTTTACTTCTTGTATCCCATATTGCTAGTACTTTATCTGCATTACTTATCATTTGTTTAGTACGAACAAAAAAGTATTTACTGTTAAAATCAACAGTGGGATCTAATAAATGATACGGCAATATTTGTATAAAGTCAAGTCCATTATGTTCAGCATATAATTGACTAAAAGTATCTACTCCTTTAGCCCCTCCTGAAACAATAACTTGAGGTTTTTTAGTATGCTCTTTAAAGAACTTGTCAATAATAGGCATAACTATTTCTGCTTTATCTAAACTACGACTACCTATTATACAAACTCTCATTATATTTCACAACTTCCTGCTGTGCAAGCTAATGTTTGTTGTCCTACTGTATTATCGTCTTCTTCAATAAAGTCTAACCAATCTATGGTTTTAGGAGTACGACTTAACAACTCTTCATACTGTTCTTTAGTGCAGTCTTCATAGGGAGCTTGTTGATATGATCCACCATCATGAGGTAAGAAAGAAACTCCACTAATCTCATTAAAGTGTTTCCATACCCAGGCTCCTACTTGAATCCATTCATCATCTTTAACAGATATAGTTACAGAAGGTTTATGTTCACACCAATGACGTTGATAAATAAGCCAGTTTTCTAATTGTTCTATAGCTGTCATTCCATCTCTAAGTATAGCACCTTTGGGTGATTTCATAGGAAAACTAAATACAGCCGTTATTTTACTTTTATCAAACAAGTCATCTTCTACTTCAATACCTTTGTTTTTTAAGAAGTCATATATAGGGTCTGCTTTAGACATACGTATTCTTCTAATGTAGTAGTCATTGTGTCGTGTATGTATACCACTAGCAGAGTCAACAAGCTGAGACACAGTGCCGCTAGGCTTAACACAAGTAATTGACGTAGACACAGGAATGTCCAGTTTTTTAGCGTATGTTTCATTTGTTTTTCTTGCAACATCTCTTAACCTTTCTAACATTTTAGGATCAGGATTTGAAGTTAGTTTACAATCCATAATACCTGTTAATGATACTCCAAGTAGTCTTTCTTCTTCTGTATTCTTAATCCAATCATGAGATAAGAATTGGAAGTTAGTAAGTGTAGATTGTATAGTCCCTAACAAAGTAGCTAGTCTTACTTTTCTAGTTAAAGACTCTTCTGTATCATTAGCACGAATAATAACTTCAGTTAAGTTACAGAATTGTTTATCACGTAGAATAATTTCACTACAAGGATTAGTACCATAATCTAAAGTAGGATCACGTCTTCCCCATTTGTTAGCTTGTTTTTGAGCAGCCACACGATTAAAGATGCCTCGTTCTCCAGATTTAGATTTAACTAAAGCTAACCATTCTTCCATAAACGTTTCACTATCAGGTGTTTCTGTGTAAGCTACTGAGTTATTAGCAAGTCTACGATGTTCATCTTTTTCCCACCAAGCACCTGTTTTAGCATCTCTCATACGTCTATCTGTGAGATTACTTAAAGAGATTAAAGCTGATCGTCTTACACCTCCAACAACAACAATGTCACCAATCATACACATAATATCGTGTACTTCGATAGAATTTAGTTTACGTCCTTTAGCCTCTACAAACTTGTTAATAACAAATTTAAATAGTTTTTCTAAGGGTCCTGGACCACTAGCTCGACCTCCAAATGTCTTTAGTCTAGCTCCTAGTGGTCGAATATGTGAGTAGTCAATTTGTGGTATATCTCCTTCCCAAAGACTGGATAACAATTTCTTAAAGGCTTTCGCCCATCCAAGTTTACTATCTCCAACGACAATAATGTCTTTGACTTCTGACATTTCAGTGGGTACTGCAGGTAGCTTGTTAATCTCTTGTCGTTCACAACTAAAACCAACACCAGTACCATTCATTAGAATATAAAGAGCCTCACTAAAAGCACGTTTATTATTAATAGCAAGGTAAGAGCAGTTATAAGCAGCAATATTATCTCGCTCTACAGCCTCTCCTGCTGTCATTAATAAACGCATAGAAGGCATTACTTCTAAGTTAAGAACAGCCTCTCTAACTTCTTTTAAATCTTTCTTTAATTCTGGTGCTTTACTTTCTAAATAGTTTACCAATCTATCTACAGTTTCATCCCAAGTTTCTCTACGTTTTTTCTCAGGAATATATCTAGAATATCTAGACATAGCAATAACGTCTTGATATACCGATGGTAAATTAATCATCCTCATTCTCCTCATTTAAATCAATAGTAAATTCAGATACAAGATCATCATACTTATCTTCTATCTTATCCATAAACCTAGCAATTAATTCTTTTGAATCAATGTCTAGTATCTCTAGTAAGTCTACCTCACTAAATGTTTCTAGCTGTTCAGCTAATTCTTCAATAGTAATCAATGTAGTTCCTCCGTAGTACTTTTACCAATCTCATATTCAGCAAGTAATGCCATAGCTAAGTAATTGATAGCACCAAGTAACTCACGCTCATACCAGTCGTAGTTATGACCGACTCGATTACGGACTGCCTCTTCTAGTTTCTTCTGTGCCTGTCCTGTTAGAAAACCACGTCCATGTAGTCTAGTAATGTTAACCCAAGGCTGTAACATAAAGTCATCACCATCACCATGTCTTTCATTACCTTTTCCACTTGTAACTTGTTCTACTGCTTTTTTATATATTGTTTCTAATGGGTGCATTACTTATACTCCTTCATTAAATATCTTAAACTAACTGCCATCTCATCGAAAGCACCATTATTTACTTCATGTAACATATAGACCCCTCTCCAGTGATTATTACCTTGTGAGGATAGATAGTCTTCATTATGTAGATAACAACTCCCTGCTATAATACAAGTAATCTCAGTGCCATCTGCTTTTCTTGCATAGGCAATCTGCCGTCCTTGTTGGTGTCCTGCAAAGCATGACATGTGCTTTTTATTAATGAGAGCCTGTGCTGATGTAACTGGTCTTCCCATGACACCACTTGCAAAGTAATGTGAGTAAGCAACACCATCGACCACAACCACGTCAAGAAAAGGATACACCTCCCAACCATAGTGTTCATAGTTTAGATCTCCTATACTAATTAAATCTTCAAGTTTACGATCTGTGTTAATCGCTCTATCTATTCTATCTTCATGATTACCTAACGTTAATATCATACGAGGTCTGTACATCTTTTTTTTGTCTTTACGTTGTCTATCTTGATAGTCCCATAAAGGACCTAGAAGTAGTTCCATTCCTGTGTGAACAGATTTAACATCTGCTTTATATGTACGTCCTTCAAATGATTTCTTATTTGTATCATAACTTGATAAGCTAGGCATATCAGCAAAGTCACCTATACATACAATAACATCAGGTTGTTTAGCTACTATATAGTTACCAATACAATGTAAATAAGATGTATCTACTTTAGGTTTAACTTGACAATCAGGTATCACTAAATGTTTCATGATAGATCTCCTCCATCTTCTCTAAATAAATTAAGCTCATACTCAGCTTCAGTAATTAAATCTACGTGCATAAACCCTGCTTTTATTAAATCATTAAGAGCATAATTAAACAAATAAGCAGCTTCATCTTTGTTTACATCTACTTCAAATTTAAATGAACCATCTTTATTCTTTGAGCATTTCTTTATATGCACTTATCCAATCCTTTCTAGCATCTAACCATTCAAAGTTATTCTTTGTTGCCCATTCACTATAAGATGTTTTACTACCTTTACGTAGTTTAACATCAGCATTTTGAAATAAAAATATAATCCGTACATTAGGATTACATTCTTTAAACCATATCATTTTCTTACGAGTTTCTAAATCTAGTTTACCTTTTGTTTCTAAATAAACTCTTGCTTTACCTGTTTTAAAATCAGGCGTATATGTACGAATTATAATGGGTTGCTCGTATTTGTACGAGTCACATTCATACTGACAAGTCTTGTATTCTTTTGTTAACTGTTCCCAAATACTACGTTCAAATTTACTTTTGAAGTTTGGCAAAGCGTTCTGTAAACGTTTCGTTTTCATCTCGTAATATCCATAAACAATTAGCGTTCATTAAAAACTCTTCATCATTACCATACATATCTCTGACTACATTAAACATTTCTAGTTCTGTTGTGTATGGTTTTAATATTGAGTTTGCTTTTTTATCTCCAATTTTTTCTATGCCTCGTATGTTGTCTGTTCGATCTCCTTTAAGGCATTGTTCATAGAATAATTTAAGTCCTTCTATTTCAGTAATCTCTCTGAATGTGTGTGGTTTTTTCCATTTTTTACCACTAATTTCCCATGAGTAATGTTGTCCAGGGATCTGTAATAGATCCTTATCTAAACTACAAATTACTGTGTCTTTAGTCTGATTTATTCCTAGAGCATCATCTGCTTCTAATCCTATAGGTGCGAGTTCTGCATTTTGTTCCTGCATCGCATAGTCTCTACAGTTATCCAGATGTATAGGTTTAGGTTGCTTTCTATTAGCTTTGTATTCTGGGTAGATTTGTTTACGAAAGTTCTTTTGACCTGATAGGTAAGCTTTGTACGCTGTAGCTCCTGTCATCTCTAATATTTGATCAAGTAATTCATTCTGTCTGTATATAGCTATTCCTACATCATCGTTTTCTGCTGAAGCAGCACAACGATAGCATACTATATCCATATCAATTAGAGCTAACATAATGAGAGAAGATGCCCCTAAAAAGGAACATCATCCTCAAAGTTATCTACTCCACCATCAGCTTTATTAACAGTAGTATTACCCATAACATAATCTTCAAACTCTTTTGCAAGAGATAGAATGTCGTTGCTTGAAGGAACATTATTACTTGCCGTTAAAGCACTGACTGCTGAAGAGATAGAAGACTGACGAACAATCATTACTTGTCGTGCTGCACGTTCTTCTTTGGTTTCATAGTTAGAACCAGTAACTCTAGTATTGCTATTAGATTTACTGGGTTGTGATGATGGTGATGAACTAGCTACTGGTACATCTCCTAAGCCAATCCATTCCCAATAACCTTTTTCGTTTTTCTCAGCTTGTATATGGACTGTTGCACCTTTCTCCCATGTTAAAGCTTGTTTGTAAACGTCAGGGTTTTTGAATGACATTAACTTCTTTTGTTGAATTTGCCCATTCTCATTCTTGTATGCAACTTCAATCATTTCATATGATCTACCATTAGCACTAGCATGAGTGGTGGGTTGTCCTACATCAATTACGCTTATCTGCATTTATTACCTCCATTGATCCCCATGTGGGTCCTACTTGACACTCGACTCTCATAGGTAAGTTAAACTCTTTCCCAAATAATTTGTGAAAGTTATTTGGAACTTCATTGAAACATTTGTCAACTAAATTGACTATATGTATATTATCCCATACTTTTGAATTAAAATCAAGTATTATTGAATCATGTACTGTATTAACCATAACTATGTCTTTCATCTCACGTAGTTTAGTCATTAACGACACACGAGCAATCGCCATAAGATCTGCGCCTAATCCTTGTACAGGATAGTTTAATATCTTAGTGCGTGGATAATATACTTTATTGCCTTTAACTTCAGATTCAAAGTGATAGACTCTATTTGTTGGCATTACTAATTTACGTTCACGAACTGCTTCTTCATAGATTTCTTTATGCCATTCACCTAATCTTTTATATTTATCATAGAAGTTATTTATAATAGTTTGCCAATACTTTTCATTACCTATTGACATAAAGTTAGGATCATGTGCATAACTATAAGCACTGCCTCCATAGATTAATCTAAATACGAAAGTCTTAGCAATCAATCTACTAGGTAGACCAAATCGTTTTTGATTGTCACTGTGCATATCTACTGATCCCCATATTTCATTAATAGCTACAGGATCTTGAGATAAATAAGCAGCACCTACCCACTCTAGTTGTTTTGCATCTGCTTGTAATAACATTATACTTTTTAGTTCCTTTTTTATTATGAATTATATCTACTATACAGTAATCCTTTAATTTCTGAATCAAAGTTTTGTAAGTTAGGTTTACTACTAGATAATCGTCCTGTTCTAGCAACACATTGATTTAGAACTCCATGTAATTTATTTTGTTTCCAATTATTTTCTGTAATAAGTTCATCTAAACCTCTATAATATGCTGTAAGTCGTTTTTGTAATACAGCTCGTGTTAATATTAAATCACGAATATCTTTTGCTCCTTTTAATCTTTTAATTGTACTATCATCTACTGAATATAAACCATCTTTTTTTAGTTCTGTTCCTGCAATAGGTTTACAACGTTGTGGTAATTCTACTTCATACGTTTCCCATTTTTCCTTTGGTTCACCTTTACGAGCCCCCGTCTTGTAAACGCCATCAGGTACTTTACGGCGAAAGCTAAGCTTCCCACCATAAAGGAAAGCATTAAGGTGATCCACGCTAGAAGGGTTAAAAGAATCCAATCCATGTAAATCGTACAGTCGTCTATCCAGTTTCCCAATTTGTTCATCCAATTCATCACCAAGTATTTTACTCCTTTGTTGATCATATAACATTCCATTGTATTCCATTTCTTGAAGCACTACTAAATCTCTAAAATGTAATTGTATAAGATTAGCTTGATTAGTGTCTTTATATAATACATACATTTGTTTTTTATAAACTTCTCTTGTTAAGTCTACATCTTTTTTAAGATAGTCTTGTAATAATTCTTCTGGTATATCTGGAGTGTCAATGCCATTAGACCAATACTGTTCTTTAATAATATCTATCTTTTGTTCAAGTCCGTGATGTTCACAAACTCCATTTAAACTAGGATATGGTTTTTCTTGTCCTGTCATAATAAAGTGAGCTAACTGACAATCCCATATTCTTTTATGATCAAATTTAATTCCATATCTTTTTAACCAAGATAAATCAAATTTAATATTAAAACCTACTAACCAATCAACATCATCTATCATAGCTTGAATCTTATTAAGTTTATCTTTATAAGGTTTTTGATTGTATTCAATACTAAATACTTCAGTAGGTTGTTCGTTATCTTTACATCCTACATATACTAATTTATTAGTTGTATCAAATGGATTACCTTTATTTGATATAGTAGTTTCTACATCTATCGTTAACACATTCATAATCTTTGGAAGCCTCCTATATATCTTTTAGATTTTTCATCCCATACAGTAGGGGTCTCTGTTATATAATGTTTCATCAGAAGATCTGAAACCCTAGCTGTCACAGTAGGAACAGGTAGGGACAGAGCTTTTGCTATATCTTTACGAGTATACGTTTTACCTCTTTTCATATATGAATATATCTTTTTCATAGTAGGATTAGTTATATCATTTGTTGCATCATAATCACGATGGATCGTTATCATCAGTCTTCTCATGTTTACAATATCCTTTTATATTAAATTTACCCATACTTGTACAAAAAGCACACCACCATTTGTTTTTATACCATATAACAGCAAGCTCACCACAAACATTACATTCTCTTTTACTAAACGATGTCTTCATATTGAGCGACCTCAGGTTTAATTAGTACTCTAGCACTACCATGTCTAAGTGCAGGTAAGGAATCGCTATCACCAAGGAGCTTATTTTTAGTGATATTTAGATACCTTATACGAGAGGTATTATCTTTATCCTTACCTATACCTAGAATCCAATCAGCCTCTCCTTGTTTGGCTGTCTTGGATGAGTCTACCATATCCATTGTTAGAAATGGTACACCCTCTGCCTCACCACTAGCTTGGGAGACGGCAATAACTGGAGCATACTTTTTACAAAGTTCCCTAGCCCATTGATATAATACTTTTAATTCAAGATCATTACGATCTGCTTTGAATCCTTTTATTTTATCAATTTGATCAAGTATTATAAGCCCAGGGTTCTTTTGTTTTAAGATTCCTTCAATTACTTTAATGTGTGAAGATTCATTAACATCATGTATAAAGATTCTTTTCTGTCCATCTTTATATGTTTCTTCATAATACTTTTGTTTACAACGTTCTTCGTGTTTCTTTAGTTGTTGTGTTGTAACTCCAAGTACTGCTTGATAGACTCGAGTTTGCACTTTACGTGCACCCTCTTCATTATGAAACCAATGTATTTCTTTGTCTGTATATTTTATCATATTAGATACTTCTGAAGCTAAGAAAGTAGTCTTACCTGTTTCAGGTCTAGCAAAGATAAAGCCAAAGTCTCCTTGACGTAGACTACCTAATGATTTATTTAAGAAGTTAAGTCTCCAACGAAGCCCTACTTCATCAAATTGTTGATGTAATAAGTCTGATAGATCATCGGTGCAGCCATTAATTTCTTGTTCATTTACTGCTTGTAATTCAAAGTCACTAAAAAGTTCCTGTAGTTTTTCAGCTTCTACTTTACCTTCTTCTACATCTAAGGCTACTTTAGCAAGGTTACCTGCAAGAGCACGTCTTTTATGTGACTGTAATAAGTCTCGTATCGCTGTGTTTTCTTCAGAATCAAAGATGGTATCAATAAGTTCTTTTATTTCTTTTTGTTCTGATTCATCTGTAATATAGTTAGCTTGATACATTGTAAAAAGTTCATTAGGTGTAATGTTATCTTTATCGTATTTATCATAGAAACTAAATACCATTTGAAACAATTTATGTAACAAAGGATAATTGTTTTTCATGTAAGTCGTATCAACATATTTATAGTAACGACTATACTCATCTTTATTTACACAGAATAATCTTATTATCTGTAATTCAACCATTCTCTAAGCTCCGTTCTATTGTATTCTTTTGGATCAAGAGGAGTAATAATAACATCACTCTTAGTTCCATATTGTTGAAACAATTTACTTATCTTTATTGCTTCTTTAGCTTTATCTCGATCAAGCCATATTGTGACTCTTTTATATCTTTTCTTATAAAAGCGAAGGGCCTCGAAAGAGATTGTGCTTCCTAGGAGAGGAGAAGCACACATCTCAGGAGAGACTCGAGCTAGCTTGATAGCAGAAATTATGTCTTCACATAGTGTAACACGTTCTGTACCATATCCATATATTTGTACAGGTTTCTTTCCTTTAGATAAATACTTTGGTTTAGCTTTATCAAATAATCTTGCTTGCCAATAGTATTTTGTTTTTAATAACATTAGCATATTCATATTAGGATTCCATTGTAAATTATATTCTTTAGCATCTTCCATTGTAATACCATACTTTAATAGCCATTGTTTTGCAACAGAAGGTAGTTCATCTGTTAACTCCATGTCCTGGACAGGAGTATACACTGTTTCTTGTTTAACAGTTATTCGTTTTCTTAATGATTTTGTGTCTGATTTATGTTTGTGATAACGACATCCAAAGCAGAAGAAGTGATCTTCATACTCACCTAAATTGTCTTTACTACCACAATTAGGACAGGGTAAATGCTGTAAAAAAGCACTCATGATTTAACTTAGCTCCTTATCAAGATCGTACTGATTACACTATATCGTATTTATAGTATAATATTATTATATACTAAAAAAGTATATTAATCAACTAAATGGAGAAACATTATGTGGACTAAACCATCAGCAACTGAAATGAGATTTGGTTTTGAAGTTACAATGTATGTATGTAACAAGTAATACCAAAGGGGAGTTTAGTACTCCCCATTTTCATCATTATCATCTTCTATTACATCTCGTAAGTCTTCACGTTCTTCAGGCAATATGACATCTTTAATAGTACGATAACATGTATTACATAAGTCTATGTATTCACCTGTTTGAGTAGATTTTCTTGTAGCTTCGAAGTCTGAGAGCTCTTTGTTGCAAGCTAGACATCTCATAGGAACTGCTTTCATATGAAATAAAATTCCATTCTAGCAGAAAATCTTTTACTTGTCAATAGATCCTTCTATAAATCTAACAACATAATCTCCATAGTAAGGGGATTCATCAGACAATCTAATAATTTCCCAGTCTACAAATCCTGCTTCTATACAAAACTCATCTAATAAATCAGTTGCAAAAGTCATATTATTTTCTCCAGTTATTTAATGGAAGTTCCCAAGGATATAACTCAACTCCAGGATCTTTCTTTTCTTCTTGTTTAACATAAGCATTAGCACTGTCTTCATTAGCCCAGATACTATCTAGTCTATCTTCATCAGTGAAAATTGCCCATACAGTTTTCATAATATACCTCCAGTGCTTTGCATAAATTGTTCAGGATATTCTGAATACAATTCTTCGATATCTGTTTGCACATCCATTCCTAAAGATTCAGCTAATTTAATTAAATAAAATCTTCCAGAAAATGACATGCGTTGTTGTTCAAAATCAAGCAGGTGCATTAGCCATGTCTGTTGTTTTTTGTCCATTGTTATCTCCTATAATATAATCAAATGCTTTCTGTGCTTGTGCTGATGCACGTAACACAGCTTTCTCATCATTCTGTAATACTTTAAGCCAACTAGCAATATACTCTGTGTGTTGTAGTTTACCTTCAATATTAAGATGATTACACATCATAGCTGCGCCTAGTTCTGCAACAAGTTCTTCAAACGCATAAGCTTCATCACCATAAGCATTACGTAGTTTACGATCAAGTCGTTTCTCATGACCAGTCCAATGTGTCATTTCATGTAGAAGAGTAGCATAGTAATCTTCTGTAGATTTAAAACTACTAATGTTTGGCATATGTATTTCGTCAACTTTAGGTATAAAACAAGCATGATCAAAACCATTCTTTAGATTTATCTTATGTTTGTTAACAAATACTTCTACCTTTTCTAACTTGTTTTCTTCTTCTTCAGGTATTACTTTAGGTGGTAAATCAATAATAGTATTACGATTAAATACTTGAAACACACGCATGATTGGAAAGCTTTGTTCTTTAAGTTCACCATTGACAAGCTTTTTAATCTTTTGTGGTTTGTAAAGAATAACTGGTTGTCCTTTACTACCTTTCTTAATTGGATAGTCAAGTCCTGTTAGTTCTTTAGCTTGGTTATAAGTACACCATTCGTTACTGTCGTTACCATCATGCCCTTGCATCATAGCTAACCATAGCCAATTACATCCAGTATATTCTCTACCTGTTACTAAATTAACTGGACGATTAGCATCTGACCATGATTTAATCCATTTGCCAGGATCTTTTTTAAGCTCAGCTAATACTTTATCAGTAATAATTTGAGCTATGTTTTTACTATTCACTCCGTTCATCTTCGTTTTCCTCGTTTTTTTCTTCTTCTAATCTATCAAGTTCTCTTTCAATTTTGTGTAGGTAAACTTCGGTGGTAACGTCTTCTTCCTTACCATCGTCCCACTCTATCAAAAGAGTATATCTTTTAATTCTTCTATACTTCATCTTCATCCTCCCATTCTATTGGATCAAGTTCTTCTTCATCCCAATACTCTTCAAGTTCATCTAAAAAATGATTGATACGATTATCGAGACCCACTGGAACGTGGCTCGATACATCGTAATCTAATCCATTCTCTGTTCTTGCTAGTAATGTATAACGCACAAATTTATTCTTCGGCATCATAATCTCCTTCGTAAAAATCACCTGATTCATATTGATGTATTGCTGCTGATTGGGCAAGCATTTCTAATTGATTACCTAGAAAGCCTTCTTCTTTATAGAAATCGTACCACTGTTCATACATCTGTTCTAGTATAGCCTCTTTATTTGGATCACATGACATAATAATCTCCTGTTAAATACATACCATGATACCTGATGAATCAACATAACATTGTTTTACATCACCATTAGGTTCTATAATAACAACACTAGCTTGTGTTTGTAATACATGTAATACACATGCAAGTATTAATATATATTTTACCATGATGATGTGTAATATAAATCAACGTCAGTTAATGCAGGATCAGTAATGATGTTGTCAATGATGCGTATTGTTTCTTTACAAGCCTCAAGATAATAGTCGTCAATGTCTGTACTACCAAAAAAGAATCCATCACAGCAAGGTAATACTTCTTCTGCATAAGATTGCCATTCATCACCATTCTCTACACGATCCATGATACGTTGACATATGTGTTTAAGTTCCATTAGTAATGTTCTGTCTACTCTATACTCACGACAGTTGTCTTTACCATCCTGCACGTTTTGAACAAACCAATAGTGTATGTGGTTAGCTTTTCTCCAGTAACCAAGATCTAATTTAATACCTTGAACTTGATTAGGTTTGAAGCCAGTAGCTTGTGCTACTTTGTTACGAAGCAAATCTTCTTGTGGTTCATTCGTATGTTTCCATATGTATCGTTCACCTAGTAGGTGCATATCTAAACCCATAACTATCTCCTATAATAATTAAGTGGCAGAATGTGTTTTTTTGGGAATCACTGCCATTACTTCCACCCAGACAGTGAGTTAATGTCGACTGCATGTTGCGACAGATTTCAGTTTTAAGTCGCTGAGATTGACTAATCAAATTTAAAGACATGGATTAAAGTCTGGCTGCAATCAGCATTTAAGGCTGCACACGCACATGTGGATCACCTACTCTTTCGAGTTCTATTCAGTAACTTCATAATCTAAATGAATATTTTCTAAAGTATCGTCTTTCATATATAGTGAAGCATGTTCAGTAAATATTCGTATTGCTTGGTCACGATCATTAGCGTTTATATCAAACTTGTATAAATGACGTTCTTCTACTTCAAAATGAAATTTACTCATTTTTATTTTCCTCTTCCCATTGTTGACGTTCTTGATCATTTTGTCGTTGCCATTGATCATCAAGATATTTATCATAATCAGTTAGCCAACTGTCATATAACTTTTCTCTTTCTCTATTATACATTATTTAGTACCTCCAATTTTAACATCGATTGTTCCAGGATAACTTGTAACTCTGTGTAAAGAATAAAAGTTATCACCATAAAATTCTTCAGCCATTGAATTACATTCTTCAATGTCTTTACCTTGTACAAAGCCAAGGCTTTTACCATTACGATTTAGAACTTCATATATAGTACTTTTCATTCGGACTTCTCCAACTGTTGTTGTTTACGTAAAGCATTGATTTCATTTAACAATTCCAATTTGTATCGGAACTTTATATTCTTATGTGGGAGTTTATTGTGATACAAAATATATTCTTCTGCCCACATTTCTAATAGTGTATCATAATTAAGAACTTCTGCATCTTTTATTGTTAACATTCATCAATTCCTTCTTGTATTACAAAGTTATCACCTGGCTTAGCATATTGCACCCAGTCTTTAAGGTGAGCTCGAGCCTGCTCAAGTGAGGGCAGGCCCGAGATCCAATTCAAGTTTTGCCCATTGTGTTGGAATATAATTGTATAAGTCATTTCTTTTTACCTCCAGTAATATCAATGACATAACTAACTATTGAGATTAATATCAAACCAAATGCTGTTGCTCCACAGATTAACATGAACAATAATGCAGAGGGTCCATCTATAACATATGTATAGATTGCTAGTCCAGTAAATAATACTGTACCTATTGCTGCTATAACTACATCAAAAATTTCGTTCATACAAAAACTCCTGTAAAAGTTTAAGTCAAAAGTTGCGTATTTGTACAAGTGACCGACCTTAGGTCCCCTGCCGTTGTAGCAAAAAAAGGGGGAGTAGCCTAAGCTACTGCACCCCCATCTGCTGATGATGACTCTTGAGCATACTCAATCTCAGGTCTGCCACGCTCTGCAATAACTTCTACTCTTGCACCAATCTGCTTGCCGTCTTCATTTACAACGATTACAGATTGTTCAACAGTGTCTGACTGAGCATCTTTTTTAGCCATACGCTCTG
>Ga0208898_1001762_pt1 | contig 13956 bp, 18 predicted proteins | sample VirMetDEL_Mar_4_FD_184513 | JGI IMG/M metagenome (GOLD analysis project Ga0208898, IMG submission 184513) | Aqueous microbial communities from the Delaware River and Bay under freshwater to marine salinity gradient to study organic matter... | ecosystem: Environmental > Aquatic > Marine >...
CACTAAGGATCGTGCGGGACCAGGAGACCATCGCCGAATCTGTCGCAGCGCGGTCGGCGGCCGAGTCTCCGGTCCCGCATGTCCGAGAAGCGACGTATGGTCTAACAGCGCTGCTCACAAACAATCTACAGGCCCGCGTGGGCCGCACCACGGCCATGCAGGTACCCGCGTTCGCTGACGCCGTTAAGACCTACACCCATGTTATTAGCGCGTTCCCCCTGCGCGAGTACGTCGGCGACGATGCAATCGTCCCGCGGCCTTTCCTACAAAAGCCCAGCACCACGCTGCCCTACTCGGCAGTAATTACCCGCCTGGTAACCGACCTGCTGCTATTCGACCGCGCCTACCTGCTCGTAACCGGCCGAGATTGGCAAGGCTTCCCGAACCAGGTTCAGGTCATGCGGGTCGAGGACGTAAACGACCTCACGACCACTAATACCGGCATCGACGCCAACAGCTACCCACCCTCCGATCCTTTCTACTGGCTCGGGAACCGAGTACCGACCCGCGACGTCCTCAAGTTCTACGGCGACGGCTCCGGCGGCTGGCTCGCTAACGGCGCCACCGCGATCAACACGGCCGCAGCGCTCGAGGCCGCTACATTGATGTATTCCGAGTCCCCGATCCCCTCAGTAGCGCTCAAGAATTCCGGCGCCGACCTATCGGCCGATCAGGTGGACGCCTTGCTCGAGGCGTGGGAAACCGCCCGCGCTAACCGTGGCACCGCCTACCTGAATAGCAGCATCGACGCCCAAACCATGGGCTTTAGTGCCCGCGACGTACAGCTGGTCGAGGCTAAAGCCACAGCAGCTCTACAAATCGCCCGCCTGTGCAACATCGACCCGGTATTCGTCGGAGCAGCTGTACCCGGCTCGAGCCTCACCTACGCTAACCGCGTAGACCTGTACCGGCAGCTCCTCGACCTCAGCCTCTCGCCGGTTATGGCGCTAGTGCAGCAGCGCCTCAGCATGGACGACGTTACCCCTCGAGGGCACGCCGTCAAGTTTGATACCAGCCTATTCCTACGTCAGAACCCCAGCGAACTAGCCACCCTTATTACCCAGCTGGTACCGCTAGGCGTCCTGACAACCGAGCAAGCCCAACAGGTACTCGACTTGCCGACTCTCGGCGTCAGCCTGACCCCGGAAGGAATCACACAATGAAAACCCTAGAAGTCGGCGAGTACGTTTTCGAGTACCGCGAGGAAGCCGAGGGCGACGTAGTCGGAGTCGGCCACGGTCGAGCCGTCCCCTACGAGGTCCCCACCAACTTAGGCGGCATCGAGGAATCATTCGCCCGCGAATCCTTTAGCGTCGATGACGTCATCGGTAAGCCCCTGGCCTATCGGCACGACGAGCCCGTCGGCATCATCACGGGAGCTGAGAACCGGGACGACGGCCTCTACATCGATTTTGAGATCGCTAACACGACCCTAGGCAGGGACGCGGCGACGCTCGCCCGCATGGGCGCCAGCCGTGGCCTATCCGTCGGATTCCAGCCGATCAAAAGCGCCTGGGCTAAGACCCGCGACAAAGTTCAACATGAAGCAGCACGCCTCCTCGAGGTGAGCCTCACCCCATACCCCGCATACGCCGACGCAGGCGTATCGGATATCCGAGAAGAAGGAGAAACAATGTCCGAGAGCATGGACACCGCGCCCGAGGTCCAGGCCTCGGTCGATAGCGAAGCACGCGAGCAAATCGCGCAAATTCGCGAGAACATCAGCACCATCGAGGCTAAGGCGTTCGCGTCCGAGCCCGTCCACCCGCTGGCCGCTTACCGCACGTTCGGCGAATTCTCAAAGGCCGTCCTCAACGGTGAGACCGAGACCCGCGCCCTGGTCGATCAGATCACGACCAATAACCCCGGCGTCATGCCTCCTAACTGGATGCAGGAAGTCAAGAACATCGTGGACCTCGGCCGCCCAGGCATCACCGCGTTCGGCACCGAGTCGGCGGGCGAGACCGGCCTCGAATTTAACTGGCCGTACTACGCCGGCGATCTCTCCGCGATTGTTGCCGCACAGGCAGCCGAAAAGGACGAGCTGAACAGCGTCCGAGTCGATATCGCTAAGGGCACGGCCACTCTGGCCACCTACGGCGCAGCGTCAGACATCAGCTACCAGCTGTTGCAGCGCTCGAGCCCGTCCTACCTCGACGCCCACAACCGGATCATGGCAGCGTCCTACGCGCTCGTCACCGATAACGTTTTCGTGGACGCAATCGTCGCGGCCTCGACTCCCCAGGAGTACGTTTTCGCAAGCGACACCGACGGATCGGCTTTCCGTTCCGGCGTGTTCCAGGCGTCCGTCGCCGTCGAGACCGCGACCGGCCGCCCGGCCGAATTCGTCCTCGTCGCGTCGAACGTGTTTAACGCGATCGGTGGCTGGTCCACTTTCTTCCCGCTGCCCTACGGCGTGCAGAACGTGTCCGGCGTCGCGACCGCTGGAACCCTCGGAGTCCAGGTTTCCGGCCTGCCCGTGATCCACGACCGGAACCTCGCAGCTGGCTCGATCATCGTGTCCAACAGCGGCGCAGCTTCCTGGATCGAGGACGGCCCGAGCCTCGCCACCGCCGAGAACGTCGGCAAGATCGGCCGGGACGTTTCGATCTACGGCTACGGCGTTACCGCGACGTACAACGCCGCTGGCGTTATCTCCATGGAAGATATCCCGTAAACCACGGGTAACGATTAGGGAGCCGACGAAATGGCATTAGTGACAGGACAGGAACTAGCCGACGCGCTAGACCTGGACTACGTCGCGCCTATCGACGCAGACCTCGACCAAATTGCCGAGGCCAGCGACGATATCGTCGGCTCCCTAATCACCACAGCCGCCTACACGGCAGAACCAGCAGCCTGCAAAGAGGCAGCCCTAGCTGTGGGCGTCGAAATATTCCAAGCACGGACAGCGGCCGGAGGACAGGCAGTAGCCACCGATTTCTCCCCAGGTGCCTACCGGCTCAGCGTGTGGGTAACTAAGCGCGTAATGGCGCTCCTAGCGCCCTACCTGAACATGGGTGGGGTCGTCGGCTAATGGCCCTCAGTACCGAAGCCCGCACAGCCCTAATAGTCGCCCTCGACGGCAACGGCTACAGGGTTTACGACACTATGCCAGCGGTCCCCAAACCTCCGGCTATCGTCATCATTCCCGACAGCCCCTGGATCGTGCCCGAGCGCATCGGCAGCCCCCTCAACTACCGCGTGCGCTGGCGCGTAACCGTCGTGATAAGCCCGCGCAGCAACGAGGCCGCCACCACAGACATCGAGGACGCCGTAGACGTAGTCCTCGCTAATATTCCTGGCTCGATGAACGTCGAGCAGGTAAACGCCCCACAGCTCCAAGACACCGGAGCCCAGGGCACCGTACTCACCACCGAGATAAATGTCTCGGCCCATTGGAAGGAATAGAAAATGCCAGCTGTGTCAGTTGCTGGGGCCGCGATCAACCTGTCGGTGGACGCTACCCAGTACGAAAGCCAGATCACCACGGGCACCATCACCACGACGCCCACCATCGTTCGCACTAAGACCCTCGACTCGGTCGCGTTCGATCAGACCGACCTTAACTCGACTATGTCGGTCGATTTCCTGTACGACGAAGCCGCCGGCCTCTACGCCGCGTTGCAGACCGCTATCACAGCGGGCTCGACCGTTGCCGTCATCGTCGCCAGCGCCACAGGCACCTGGACCGGCTCGACCATGAGCATCGACGGCCTCGACCTGAACTACGACGCCACCGGAGTCGTAACCGCATCGCTCAGCCTCACCGGCGACGTAACATTCGCCTAAACCGTGAAAGGGGAAACGCCACATGTACCCACAACTAGATATTTACCTGGACGACGAAACCGAGCCGACCGTAATCCAACCACTAACGGTCGATTTCGAGGTAGCCGAGGCGCTCTACCCGAGCGGCAACGTCACCGATAATGGCCTAAAGCTCGTCGTGGCCTACTGTCACAGCGAAGGCAAAGAGCCTAAAACCGTCGCCGAGGTACGCGCATGGGCTAGGACCCGCAAAGTACGAGTAATCGTTGGCAAGACGCCGGACCCTACCCAATCGGATCCGTCCGACGAATGATCGTCCGAGTAGCTATCGCTACAGGACGGCCATTCTCGGAGGTCCGACAGTACGACCCGCAATTATTGGCCACGATCATCGAGGAGCTCCGCGATGGCCCAGAGTAAGGCATTCGATTACCGAATCGACGGCCTTAACTCGCTGCTGCGCGACCTCCGACAACTAGGGCCGGAAGCACAAAAGGAACTACGGGCTGCATCTAAAACCATCGCCCAGAATCGCATGGTGCCGGCATTCCAGCAGGCCGCCCTACAGTATGCGGGCCCGTGGGGCGACAAACTGTCGGAAAGCATTAAAGCGGGCAGCGACCGTCTACCTAAGGTCACTATCGGCGGTGCCCGCATGAACCGTTTTAGTGGTGGCGCCAGCTACACAATGGTCCGGTACCCGTCCGACAGCGGCGACGGCGGCGGCTCATTCGCCCCATTCGAGCGCACACAATGGCTCGACAAAGCACGCAGTTACCGGCCCTACGCCCTCCAAGAATGGGGCCAGGCGGTCGATAAAATTATCCGTAAGTGGGCCGTCTAATGGCTAAAACCTTAACCGTCTACCTGGCGGCCGACCTCAAGAAATTTAACTCCGGCATGGACCAGGCCGGACGCAAGGTAAACGGATTCTCCGGCACCCTAAAAGACAAAATGGGCCCCGCCCTGATCGCAGCCGCCGCAGCAGCTGGCGCGTTCGCCCTAAAACTCGCTAAAGACGGCGTGCAGGCCGCTATCGATGATGAGAAAGCCGTAGCACAACTAGCCAACACCCTAGACAACCTCAATTTTTCCCACGACACGGCAGCCGTTGAGGCATACATCTACCAACTTGAGCGTGCCTACGGCGTCGCCGACACCGACCTACGGCCCGCATACGAGCGCCTAATCCGATCCACGAACGACGTCGAGGACGCTAACCGAGCCCTGAAGTTGGCGATGGATATATCGGCCGCTACAGGCAAAAGCCTGTCCAGCGTGTCCGACCAGCTGGGTAAGGCTTACGACGGCCAGGTCGAGGGCCTATCCCGCCTAGGCGTAGGCCTGGACCGGACGCAGCTGAAAACAATGTCGCTCGATGAAATCATGACGACGCTGTCTAACAATTTCTCCGGCGCGGCCGATGTAGCAGCCGGGACGTTCGAGGGGCGCATGAAGCGCCTAAACACGGCCACAGACAACCTAGCCGAGGCGTTCGGCGCTGGACTACTCAACAGCCTTAATGACGCCACAGAGGGCACACAGGACGCCGTGGACGCCATGGAGGACCTCGAGCCCCTACTGAAAAGCATCGGAGAACTAGCGGGCGAATCCGTAACCGATATTGCCTACCTGGCGTCAGCTCTCGGCGATGTGGGATCGGCAGCCCAGGACGTCACGGAAAACGCTGGAATGCTCGGCCCGGTATTCGATGGAGTACGGAAAGCCGTAGCGCCCTTGATTAATCCATTAGGTTTCGTGGCCGACAGTTTGCGAGCGATTCGCGGCGAAACAGGCAACCTCACCGGCAGCGGGTCCAGCGCAGGGGAACGCGGGAGCCTGCGCGACCTCGAGCAACAAACCGAGGAAACCACGGAGGCGTTCAGCGATTACCGATTCGAGTTACAGGGAGCCCAGGCGGCACTAGCCCGCATGTACGCCCCGCTTTCTAACGTCAATGAGGAAACCAAGGATTTAACCGGAAACACGGGCGGCGCTGCCAAGGCCACAGAGGAATACACCAAACAGCAACAGCGGCTACTGGATACGTCCGAACTGCTCGGCATACAATTAGCCACCACCCGCGACGAGCTCATCGGATCGATCGGCGACCTCGAGGCAGCTACACAAGCCGTTGAGAACTACGCCAACGCCATACAGCAGGACCTCCTCGGCGGCATCAATCTAGGCGCCGTTTACCAAGAAAATTTCGATGAACAGGGCCGCCAAACAGGTAAAAGCCTCATCGACGGTTTCCAAGAGCAGGTAAATCAGGCGGAATGGTTCGGCAATGTCCTAACCGCTATCAAAGCACAGGGCGCAGACCAAAGCCTCATAGAACAAATCGCCAGCCTGGGCCCCGAAGTAGGAGGCGCCCTGGGCCAACAGCTCCTCAACGAGGGCATAATCCCCACGATTAACGCTCAATGGGTAGGCGTCCAGGAAACCACAAAAGCGCTAGCGCTGGGCCTGGTGCCCGAATTCCTCGAGGCTGGACGATTGTCGGCTATCGAGAATCTGAACGGCCTGGCGCAGCAATTTAAGCAGGATCAACGCAAATTTAAGAAACTAGGCAAAGCGATCGGCGAGCAGGTAGGCGCCTCATTTAAGAAACAAATCGCTAAAGACGTTAGGGACGCTGTACGGGCCGTCGAGGCAGCGGCGACAGCTGCCAGGGCCGAGCGCGTAGCGGCAGCGGAAGCCGAGCAGGCCAGGATCACCGAACAGGCCGTAGCCAACGCAATCAGCAACCTGATCCGTAACAGCGATCAGCGGTCGGGCCGTAACGTACAGCCGGTCCTGCAATGAGCATTTACGCCGTCCTCATTAACGACGTCCCCCTTGATCTAGCAGACGTCGAATACAACGTCCAAGTAACGCACGCCCGCTCCGATATTAAATCGGTACCCGAGCCCGGTACGGCCCAGGTGATCCTGAGGGGCACCACGGGCACAGGTATCCAGATCGGCGACGAGCTCCGCATCGGCGCGTATACGGGCATTTGCCGATTCCGTGGCACCGTGACGGATCTGCGCCTGGAGTACCTATCCACCGATCCAGCCATACCCGTCGTAACCGTTACCGGCATCGGCTACCTAGCCCGCCTCGGCCTGCTCACTACAGGTGAGAGCGCATACTCGAAAGAATCTCCCAGGGCTCGGGTAGACGCTGTCATGGCCGACGCTGGCATTGACTACCTGAACGCGGCCGATAACGTCCTCGAGCTCGACAGCAACAACGACCCCACGGTCCAGCCAAAACTTTCCTACCTACAGGTTTTAGCGGAATGGTCCGGCGGTACATATTTTGATGATTGCCGGGGCCGCGTCATTTTCGAGGATTACGGGCAGCGAGGCATCGCCGGTAACCCCGGTATTTGGGAAAACCTGACCGAGTCGTGGAGCTTCTATACCTCGGCCTGGTCCACATTCCCAATCAATAACGCCGCCTCAACAATTCCAGGCTCAGCGATAGCGTGGGCGCCCGAGTGGCAGCAGAACCTCCAAACCCTGATTAACGATATCGAGGTCGAATACAGCAATAACAATATTTACGAGCTCGAGGACGCTTCCTCGATAGCGGCCTATGGGCGTCGTAAATACGACCTGACAACCGAGCTACACAGCGCCGGGGACGCCCAGGAAAGAGCCGAACAGATACTCACAGCCCAGGCGTACCCGCTGTGGAATATCGGCCAAATAACGGTCCTTATGGATCAACTAACCGACACTCAGCGCAACGACGTACTAGCGCTCCTCAACGGTTCCCGCGTCATCATCGATGACCTACCCGCAGGCGGCCCCTACACCCAATTCCAGGGCATTGTGGAAGGCTGGTCGGAGACTTTCACCCCAGGCAGGCATCTGGTCACTTTATCGATTTCAGACCCTCGATACAGCTACCAGACGGTCCCCTGGTCCGGCGTCGATGCGACGCTTACATGGGGAAATGTAAACACGACCCTACAATGGTACAACGTAGTAACAGCCGACGACCTAATCGCGGCCTAAAGGAAGGTGAACTATGGCTACCTCGACCTACGGTACGCCCTACGTCGAGTCCGGCGACCTCGTATCTAACTGGCCTCTGACGAGCCAATCGGTAGCCGACCGCGTAGACGACGTCAGCATTAAAGGCAACGGCGTAAACACCCAGACCGGCACGACTTACACGACCGTCCTAACCGACGCCGGTAAAACCGTTACGCTCGATAACGCGGCAGCTGTAGCGGTCACGATCCCGCCGAATGCCTCGGTGGCCTACGAGACAGGCACACAGATTAAATTCCTGAACCTGGGCGCTGGCACGGTGACCCTGGGGCCTGGTAGCGGAGTGACCCTAAACGGCGACACCCTCACAGCCGACCAATACGTCGGCCTGGCTGCTATTAAGGTCGATACGGACGAGTGGGTGGTGCTCCCTTTCTCGGGGGGAGTTGGTAGCGCACAGATCAGCGACACGCCTACCGGCTCTTATTCGGGATACGAGTATTGGACGTACACGGCGTCTGGCACGCTCACAGTTACTAAGGCTGGTTTCGCTGACGTCCTCGTAATCGGTGGCGGTGGTGGTGGTGGCGGAGCCAGCGGCGGAGGCGGCGGCGCCGGTGGGCATCTTTACATCGAAAACGCTTTTCTTAGTTCTGGTTCCCTTACGGTCACGGTCGGAGCAGGTGGGGTCGGTGGTGTGCCGGACAGCAGCGAAGGCCAATATGGAAACAACGGCATTACTTCACGCATCGCTAGTTATTTTTCTACCGCCGGCGGAGGTGGTGCGGCATTTGCACGAACGTCAACTGCTCAAACTCAAGCCAAGCCGGGTCTAAATGGCGGCTCGGGCGGTGGTGCTGCGCGTGGCAACTTTGGATCAAATAACGCGGGTGGTGCAGGTGTCACCGATTTAGGTAACGATGGTGGCGATGCAAACGTCGGCAGTAGTGGTTCATCTGGTGGCGGTGGTGGTGCCTCCGCTGCCGGCAATAATGGCACGGGAACGGCAGGCGGATCAGGTGGAGCCGGAATAGCCAACAGCATCACGGGTTCCTCTGTGACCCGCGCTGGCGGTGGAGGTGGTTCGGGTACTGGAAGTGCTGGCGTTGGCGGCTCCGGTGGCGGTGGTGATGGCGCCGTGAGTGGAACTGCTACGAGCGGAACATCAAACACAGGCTCCGGCGGCGGTGGTGCAAGTACCGGCGGTAACGGTGGCAGCGGCATAGTCATAGTGAGAGTAGCGGTCTAATGACATATCACAACGCACACGCGGCACGCATTGAGGACGGCATCGTCCGAGAGGTAATCGTTATTCCGTATTGCAACGACGACGACGCCGAAATAACCGTCTATTGCAATGGCATCGGCCTAGCCGGAATGTGGATCGACACGTCCTACACCGGCAGCCGACGCGGCAAGTACGCCGCTATGGGTGACCGTTACGACGCCGACCTGGACCAATTTATTAGCCCAGAACAGCTCGAGGAGACAGAATGACGCAGCACCCCGAAACCTACGAAGAAGCCCTCGAGCAAGCCATCGAGGTCGAAAAAGAGCTCCAAGAGGAGAAGAAAGAGCGTCGAGCCAAGCCTAAGCGCAAGGTGAGTGCGGCCACCCAGGCCGCCCGCGAGCGAGTCCTGGCGAAGCTGGCGGCCCGCTAGTGCCATGGACCTACAATCCCTCGAGGGCCTGGTCCCCCTGGTCACCATCATTACCGCACTATTGGCGGGTCTTTCCTGGATTATTCGCGCCCAAATACGGCTACAAAAAGAATTCCGGCCGAATGGCGGCAGCTCTACGCGGGACACGCTGAACGAAATACGGGCCGATGTGCGGGAAATCCGAGGCAAAGTAGACGACCATATTGATTGGCACATGGGCAACTAGGAGGCAATCGTGGCCGAATTCTTCACTAAAAAGCGCAGACAGTACCTCTATAGCATTGCTCTAGTGATCGTTCCCCTGTTGATCATGTACGACGTCCTCGATGCCCAGGCAGCCCCATTGTGGCTGGCGCTCGTAGCGGCTGTGCTGGGCGTGGCGGCACCTGTAGCGGCCCTGATGAATATGTCCCCTGATCCAAGCGAGTACGCGGGGCAGCCTGAATTCGAGATTGAGGGCGAGTAATGGCCCGGCTGGTAGCGGCAGGCGTCAAGCTACGCAAGCAGGTTGATAAAGCGTTCCCTGGGCGGGATAAGCGCTCGGACGGCTGGATAGGTGATCGAGCCCACCAGGCCCGTAAAAGCGACCATAACCCCGATAGTCGCGGTTTCGTCCATGCTATTGATATTGACGCCGATCTAATCCCGTGGAATAAAAGAGCCTCGAAGAAAGCCGCCCAGGAGCTTGCCGACCAGCTGGTCCATTACGCGGCTAGTGGGAAACTCGGTTGCCACCGGATTAAGTACGTCGTATTTAATGACCGGATCGCCTCAGGTACATACGCTAAAACGTGGTGGCGCTGGCGCGGATCAGGTTACGGCCACTACAACCACATTCACGTTTCGTTTACTGACGCGGCACCTATCCGGGGCCGCCGACGCTTCCCGCTACCGATCCTGCGTCGAGGCAAACCTTAGGCTGATGACGGCTAAGGCTCCGCAATCCCCACGGGTCCTGACGCTAGATGTGGAGAACAGCCCACACCTGGCCTACACCTACGACCTGTATGGCGCGGATATACGGCCTGACCAGATTATGGAACCAGCCCGCCTCTTGTGCTGGGCCGCTAAATGGCTAGACCGTAAACAGGTCCTGTTTGCCAGCGAGTACCACGACGGCGTAGAAGCCATGCTGGACGGCATATGGGAGCTGCTCAATGAGGCAGACATAGTCGTCACCTACAACGGCGTCCGACACGATATGCCCATCATTCTTAAGAGCCTGGTGGAGCGTGGCTACCCGCCGGTAGCGCCCTGGCAGGATATAGACCTATATCAGGTGGTAAAACGCCGCTACAAATTCGCCAGCAATAGCCTGGGCTACATCACTAAAACGCTGAACATGCCCACAAAACTAGCCACAGGCGTCCCGCAGCTGTGGAAGCGCGTACTCGAGGACGACGACAAAGCCTGGACAAAGTTCCGGGCCTACAATAAGCAGGACGTCGTGGTAACCGAAAACCTGTTTAAGGTCCTACAGCCGTGGATTAAAGGCCCTCACGCTGGGCTATGGTCCGGCGACCTGGGCAGCTGCCCATCATGCGGAAGCGACAAACTCGAGCCGGCCGGATTGACCTACACTAAAACGGCTAAATATGCCCGCCTCTTGTGCGAATGCGGGGCATACTGCAAAGTGCTGAACAACGGCCAAACCAGACCTATTTAGGGGGAACCATGCCATACATCAGCAGCGCATCAACCGAGCCGCCCTGGTATCCATGCCCCGATTGCGAACGCCGAGATTGCGTATGCGATCTAGTAGACCCTGTCTGCTGGGATTGTCACAGCCGGACAGAATGCGAATGTGATCCCGATGATTGACGTAGAGCTGGCATATGAGGCCACCGGAATCGTAGGGGACCGGAACGACACTCACGGCAAGCCCGAGGACACCCTCGAGCGCATAGCCCGCATGTGGAGCGCCTACCTAAATGCCGAAGTAACCCCCAGGCAGGCCGCCCAAATGATGCTCCTAGTTAAGATCGCTCGAGCGGAATCTCACTACAGCCGAGACCATTACCTCGACGCAATCGGCTACACGCTCATAGCCGAAAACCTGGCAAGGCCGTGGTCCGTATCCAGGTAGGGGAAGTGGTCATCAGAACCGACCAGGACCTAACGCCTAGGCAGCTGCACGCTTTACTGGGAAAGGCTACGACCGTAGCACTATTGCTACAGGCCCCAGCAGAGGAGCCAGAACGGCCCCTAGTCACGCTAGGTTTCACAAGCGAACTAGCCACGGTCGAGGAGCCAGACCTGTCGGAATATTTTGAGGAGGAGCGCGTCGGCCTTGACTAAAGCCCAGCAAGTTCGGTTATGGTGGGCGCGTCGAAAGGGGAAACGATGCTAGAAGCTCTCGCATTGTCGGCGGTCCTGGCTTCAGGGCCGTTAGCCGACGCTACAGAACCAGAACGCGCATTTCTGCAATGCGTTGCGCACCGCGAATCACGGAATAACCCAAAAGCCCGTAACAAGCGCTCAAGCGCAGCGGGCACCTACCAATTCCTAACACCTACTTGGCAGGGCAACGCTAAGTGGGCTAAATGGAAAGGCACCTATCCGGCCCGCCCATATCCGCAAGCGCATCAGGCCCCCGCATGGGTGCAGCACCTGGTCGCGTTGCACAGCATCAGGCGCGGCGGCTGGACACATTGGTATTACAGCGGCTCACGCTGTAACGCTCTCGGCAGGGCTCTGCCATGAGCTACAAAACCCAGGCTTGGCTCGCATTACCTGGCCTATTAGTGATTATTGGCCTAGCAGGCTGGATCGAGGGGCTATAGTCTGAAACGGCCGTCCAGCCCACACGCATCTAGCGGAGTAGCTCCCATGCCTCGGGAGCCTGGACGGCCCCTAACGTAAGGGGAAACAAAATGGGATTACAGAGCATTGGTGGCGAATACGTCCACATAGAAGCAAGCGGTTTACCTAACATCGTGCAGGCGTGGATTGATGACGCCCGCAACATGACCCATGTGATGCTGAGCAGGGAACAGGCCGTAGACCTGATCCAGAAGCTGTCAGCGGCGATCGATAGGGAGATAGCCGATGCCTAACGTAACGATCCTGTGCAAGATGTGTGAAAAGCGCTGGGTAGGCGGCTGGGATTCCTGGAAGCGGCATTATGACGAATGCAGCAAGCTACAGGCCCTCGAGGGGGAAAGGGTATGAGTTGGGATCTGAAAGATTATGTAACGGTCGCCGAGCGGCTAAAACTGTTTATGAAGCGCTACCCAGAGGGATCGATGCAGCTGGACCCTGTCGAATTCCGAGAAATCGAGGGCAAAACATGGGTAATCGGCCGGGCCTACGCCTATAGGACACCTGACGATCCTCGACCTGGTATCGGTACAGCCTGGGAAATCATTCCCGGCATGACGTCGTTTACGAAATTCAGCGAGGTACAGAACGTCGAAACCAGCGCATGGGGTAGAGCTCTCGCCGCTATCGGTATTGGAATCGATAAGGGCGTAGCTACCTGGGACGAAATAAACCGTATGCGGGCTGATGACCGGCCTAAAATGGTGCCAGTTAATGTGACAGGCCCATTAGCCGAAACCATGGCCAGCGAGAAGCCCAGCGAGAAACAGCTGAAGTATGCTAAGACTCTAATGTCTAAGGCTGGTGATGCTGCTGTGGAATGCGTAACCGGCGTGCTGGGTTCCTACAGCCCACCGGAAACATGGTCAAAATACGAAACCAGCAAGGTCATAGATTCCCTTAAGGAAGCCGTCGATAATGCGCCTGTCGTGCAGCGTGACGCACCTGCCGACGATCCCTGGAATAGTGGCTAGATCGTTAGTGCCGAGGTATGCCCAGACCGGCGTGATTAGTGCTGGGTAGCCGTTTGACCGGAATGACGGAGGAAACAGCACCGGCCACGGGTAGACCTATCTAGGTAGGGTGAGTATTCCCTAAAACCGACCACCACGGGAGGCCGAATCGAGCGCCAGCTCGAGCTCGAGGCGGCCGACCCAAACAGACCCGAGGGGAAACAAACAATGACAAACAACTTAGACGCACACTGCAAGCGCTCAGGGTGCGTATGCGATCACCTCGAGTGTTATCAAGGCTGGAACACATACGACGAAACCACAGCCGCGCCCTGCCAATACTGCCGACCACAGCTGCACGAACGCCTATGGAAAGCCCAAGCAGCGCGAGCAAAAGGTTATCCAATCGAATCAGTCCACCGGATACTACGAACCGTGACCAATGCCTAACCCCCGTAGGACCCCCGGCTACCAGGCATGGGTGAAGAAAGTCCTAGCCACAGCCGAGCCCACCTGCATCAGGTGTGGCTATCCAGTAGATATGAGCCTGCCACGCAACCACCCCGACGGGGCAAGCGCAGACCACGAACCCCCACTAGTCGAAACCGACGACCCAACCCCCAGCCTCGACGGCGCAGGCATAGCCCACCTCAAGTGCAACAAAAGCCACGGCGGCCGCATAGGCTCCCAAAGAGCCCTAAAAAACAGGGCCTCTCAGAGGGGGGGTAAAAAGACCCCCTTTTTAAGCACACCCTCCGACAC